>ERZ1039804.282-NODE-282-length-32865-cov-148.169735_pt1 | contig 32865 bp, 35 predicted proteins | sample MGYA00383089_ERZ1039804 | MGnify/ENA primary metagenome ERZ1039804 (study PRJEB29581, sample SAMEA5548359) | metagenome | biome: marine; feature: coastal; material: water | depth 1 m | study: Short-term variability in the microbial, nano- and picoplankton...
CTTTAGATGCAATGGAAGTTCACTTCTTATCTGAAAGATGTTTATGTGTACAAGGAGCTAACAACTTTGTATTATTCACATAGTCAAGAGTATATTATTGTAATTTTTACCCTCGTATAATCTACGGGGGTAACTATTACCTTTATTAAATTATTAAATCTTATTATATTATGGCTAAACAAGCTACAGCAAAAAAAGTAGAGGTTGCACCTCAACCAATAGTAGAAACTAAAAAAGTATCTACACCAGTACAACCCGCAGAACCAAAGTGGGAAATAAAAGACAGAAGCTATTATTTAGCTGGAAATGAAGAACCTTTAACATTTAGACTTAAAGCTAGACATTCAAGGTTAAAACCTTTGCTTTACTTTGATGAAGAGCAAGGTATTCAAAAAGAAATTAGATATGCAACTAATCAGCAATCCCCATTTGTACAAGATCAAAGTGGAGAAGCTACATTAGGGCAAATTGTTTTTGAAAACGGTATATTATCTGTACCTAAACAAAAGCAAAATTTACAAAAATTACTATCATTATTCCACCCTGACTTAAACAGAAAGTATTACGAGTTTGACGCTCAAGAGGAAGCTAAAGATGATTTAGAAGATTTAGAACTTGAGTTTGAAGCAATTTCGGCTGCAAGAACAATGGATGTTGATCAAGCAGAAGCGATACTAAGAGTTGAAAAAGGATCCGAAGTATCTTCTATGAGTTCTAAAGAAATAAAAAGAGATTTATACATCTTTGCTAAGAGTAATCCAAGTTTATTCATAGAGCTAGCTAACGACGAAAACGTTCACTTACGTAACGTAGCTATTAAAGCAACAGAGTCTGGAATCATAAGCTTAAGCGGAGACAATAGAACTTTTAACTGGGCTAGTAATAATAGAAAATTAATGACTGTACCTTTTGATGAAAACCCATACTCGGCTATGGCAGCTTTCTTTAAAACAGACGAAGGTATTGAAGTTCTCAAGTCAATAGAGAAAAAAATAAATTAATACGTAATATAAATATATAGAGGGGATAGTTAACTCTGTCCCCTTATATTACATAAAAAAATAAATAAATGGCAATAAGCGTAGATACTGTATACAAAACAGTTTTATTAATACTTAACAAAGAACAGCGTGGTTATATGACGCCGGATGAGTTTAATAAAGTTGGGCAGCAAGTGCAACTTGAAATATTTGAAAAGTATTTTGAAGACTTAAATCAAATAGTTAGAGCACCTCAAACAGATGCAGACTATGCTGATCGCTTATCATATTTAGAAGAAAAGTTATCTGTATTTGAAAACATAAGTACATATAATGTGTCAAACGGCACAGTATTACTTTCAAATGTACATCGGTTAAATACAGTTACCTATAACAATATAGAATTGCAAAAGCTGGGTAGAAAAGAATACTACAATATAATAAATTCACCTCTAACAAAACCAACATTATCTTACCCTATATATCTGCAAGAAGGTAATTCTTTAAAAATACACCCTGTAAATATAGGTCTTGTTGATGTTTCTTTTATAAAAAAACCAATAAATATTAATTGGGGCTTTATTCCTGATGAAGGTTTAGGTATTTTTGTTTACAACGCATCCAACGCTACAGATTTTGAATTGCATTCTTCTGAACAAACAGAAGTTATATTAAAAATACTAGCTTATGCAGGTATAGTAATAAGAGATCCTCAAGTTGTACAAGCAGCGACAGCTCAAGTCCAGCAGCAAAACATAAACGAAAAAAGATAATAAATGGGTTTAATAACAGAAAATAACGCGCATTACTATTCTGGTCAACAGACATATGTATACCCTGCCTCAGGAGGATCTAATAGCATAGCCTGGACAGGAGATGTAACTTTAGAACCTAGTATAGCTGGAGTACAAAACTCTAATTACGAAGTTTTTAAAAACAATGTTTTACTTACAGAAATTACAAATTACAGCCTCTTCAACGGGGTAGTAACAGTTGTAGGTTCTTTATCTACAAATGACGTAATTATTATTCAGCTTAAACGAAGAGCAAGAGAAAAAAATTATGGAGGCTATGCTTATATTACTTTAGACGAAGTTATAAATAACTTTATTGTTGCATATGTAGGAGAAGATAAACTTATACCTAAAGTAAAAAGAACAGATGTTATATTTCACGCAAAAAGAGGGTTACAAGAATTTTCATATGATACAATAAATAGCATTAAATCTCAAGAGCTAACAGTTCCTTTAAACTTAAGTATCCCAATTCCTCAAGATTATGTTAATTATGTTAGCATGTCATCAGTAGATATAAATGGTTTAGTAAAACCTATATTTCCAAATTCAGTGAGTAAATCACCTACAGCATTGCCTTTACAAGATGACGAAGGTATACCTATGCAGGATAACTTTGGAAACAATTCGCGAGCTACAAGCTCGCTTGCTGAAACTAGATTTAGTGAGTTGGACATGCTTAAAGTAAACGGACCGGATAGTGGAGTGGGTAGAAGATATGGATTAAATCCATCCACTTCAAATACTAACGGCATGTTTATAATAAACAAACGTGAAGGTAAGTTTTCTTTTAGTAGTGATCTAGTTGATAAAATAATAATACTAGAATACTTGTCCGATGGCTTAGCTTACGATGTTGATACTGAATTACCAAAAATGGCTGAAGAAGCAATGTATGCTCATATAGCTCATGCTATCGTTTCAGGAAGATCCAATCAACCAGAGTATGTAGTTAATAGATTAAAAAGAGAAAGAAGCGCTAAGTTAAGAAATGCTAAAATAAGACTATCAAATATAAAGCTAAGTGAAATCGTTAATATAATGAGAAATCAATCTAAGCTAATCAAACACTAATTAAATGGCAGAAGTAAAGAATAGTTTTTTAGCGTCTAAAATGAACAAAGATTTAGACGATAGGCTTATACCTAGTAATGAGTATAAAGATGCTTTAAACATAGCTGTATCGAATTCTGAAGACAGTGATGTAGGAGCATTAGAAAATATTTTGCAAAATACAAATGTTTTTCCTATATCGTCAGGAACTAACGTAGGTTATGATACTGGTAAAATAATAGGTTATGCTACTGACTCTTCTTCTGATAGTGTTTATTTATTTTGGACAAACTACACGGATACATCTGCAAATAAGTTAGACCACCATCAGTCAGAACAAACAGGTTTTAATTCTGCTATAATAAAATATAATGCTATTAATAGTTCATTCACCAAACTACTGGTTTTTGGTACTTTTTTAAACTTTTCAACTACCCATCCTATTTATGGGGCTAACATAGTAGAAGACTTACTGTTTTTTACAGATAATAGAAACCAACCTAGAAAAATAAATGTAAGAACAGCAGCAATTAACCCAGCGGGAGCAGCGGGCAACCTTGGGGTAGTTGGCTTGGGAAACGGCTACTCTACAGGTATTTACAATACTACTAATCAAACTGGAGTTGGCGGATCAGGATTAACCGTTTCAATATCAGTTAATTCATATGGATTTATAACGTCTGCTCAAGTGGTAAACCCGGGAGCAGGATATAAAATAGGTGACTCAGTTAACGTGTCCGGTCCTGGCTCAGGAATCCAAGGTGTTTTAAGTGTGCTAAGTACCAGCGATTATTATAGAACTGAAGACGATATTTCTGTAGCTAAATACGCTCCATATAAACCTATAGATTTATACAAGGACTATTCCGGCACGTATAAAACAACTATGAAAGATGTTTCTAGTGCGCTTTTGCCTGATGGAACTACTGCCAACCCTGATGAAAATGTAGATTACGCTGGTGATAAGAATTTTTTAGAGGATAAGTTTGTAAGGTTTAGTTATAGGTTTAAATATAAAGACGGAGAGTACTCAATTATGGCTCCTTTTACTCAAATAGCTTTTATACCAAAACAAGACGGAAGCTTTTTAGCTGGAGATGAAACTAAAACTTATCAAAGTACGGTTGTTAGCTTTATGGAAAATAAAGTAGACCAAATATCTTTAGTTATAAACTTACCCGACAACGGAAACGATTTAGAAAATAATTATAAAATAAAAGAGCTAGATATATTATACAAAGAATCTGATGGTATAGCTATTAGTGTTTTAGATACTGTATCCGTAAGTGAAATAAAAAACGAAGCATCAAGTTCCGACGTTTACGAATACAGCTACCAGTCTAGAAAACCTATTAAAACATTACCTCAGTCACAAGCAACAAGAGTGTACGACAAAACACCAGTAAGAGCTTTAGCTCAAGAAGTTTCAGGTAATAGAGTAATATATGGTAACTATATAAATAAGCATACGGCTCCTGATCACTTGAATTACGAAGTAACAGTCACTCAGAAGTTTAGCGACGGCAACAACGACGATAACTGGTCTTATATTGAATACCCGGAACATACTGTTAAAAGAAATAGAAACTATCAAGTTGGATTTGTTTTAAGTGATAGATACGGTAGGCAGTCTGATGTAATACTTTCTAATGTAACTGGAGATGATAGTCCAGGAGGCGGTTTTGGAGATTCTAGTTTTTATGTTCCATATAGAGCCAGTGCTACTGATCCAACAACAGTTTTAGAAGACGTTGGTAACTCTATAAAAATTCAGTTAAACGAAAAAATAGAAAGTATAAAAAGTTCTTTAACTAGTGATAATTTAACCGCAACAGGAGAACCAGGGCTTTACGATGAGGCAACAAATCCGACTGGTTGGTATTCTTATAAAGTTGTTGTAAAACAAAATCAACAAGAATACTACAACGTATACTTACCTGGATTTTTAAATGGATTTTTATCAAACACCACAGAGCAAGGAGAAATTTCTCACATAGCTTTGTCTAGTGATAACATAAACAAAGTTCCAAGGTCTTTAATAGAAGTAGGTCCTGATCAAAAACTATATAGAAGTGATGAAACTTTGTTTCCTATAGTTGAAAATGTTCTTTTATCAGGAAACTCAAATAACAACGCACAGTTTTATCCCGGAGCAAAAACATATCAAATACCCACTATAGGAGCTTATGACGAGTTAAACAACTTAGGCACAGGAGGTGCTGATGACGCAATATACAATAGCGATGATAATCCTTTAATAGCAAGAATAAGTACACCAAGTGCTCTAGGAGTTACGCATACACATATGCTTCCATTTTTATCTGTAGCAGAAACTTCACCGTTTGTATCTAACCTTGACATTTATTATGAGACATCGACAGCGGGTTTAATTTCAGAATTAAATACAAAGGTTGATCAAAACTTAGGCACCCCTGTTTCTGGTATTAATTTATTTGACTATAACCATAAAGAAAATCAAAACAAAGATGGATCAAGTACAGTTACAGGTGAACCTCAATCTCCTTTTATTACGAGCAAATTTTCACCTATAGATGGATTAAATAATGTTTTAACAAATACTGAATTTGTTGGACCACTTAGAGTGGTAGATGGCTTAGGAGGTGATAGGTCAGAGGATTTTGAATTATCTTCATCAACCTATTTTGGTAACAAAGTTTACAGATTAAAAATATTAAAGTCTTTTTATTACGGTATAACTGCTTCCACTAGAGAAAGCTATGACTTTGAAATGGATTTTAGAAACAATGACGACGATACGGTAGCGACTGTAAATGGAGACGTAATTACACCGTCTAGAGTATTTAATGTAACACTACCTGCGGGTAACAGTGATATCTTAATAGGTCAAACTGTACACAATTCAGGTTTCTTATTAGGAAAAGTTGTTAACGTTGACGCTACTGGGCTTATTGTTACATTGGACACCGCTGTTTCTTTACTTGATGGTACATCCTTAGATTTTAAAGCTGTTATTAGAACAATTAATAAACGTAATGTTTCTTTAAGTAATGTTGCTCCAAGTATTTCCTCTATCGTATACACACAACCTTCGTATTCTACAATGTCAGGCTTGTACGCAACTATAAATGCTGTTAATGGTGCTTTTGACACGGATAAGCAGCATGAAGATTTAAGTTACAGTTGGGATACGGATCAACCTTTGTTGTTTGCAGGGTATGGAGATTTTAGTCTTGCAACTTACGGAGGAGCACATATAATAACTATAAACAACCCTAACGGAGGATTTGTGTCTTTATCTTTGTTGCAAAACGGAGAAATTCGTATTTTTAATGGATATTTCGATTTTCTTTCTACATTTAGCCTTAAAGCTACTGTTAGAGATGCTGGAGCCGAGTCTACGTCTGTAACAATAAATTTTAATGATGTAATACCTGGAGCTTTTACGAATGCTTTTAGTACAGCTTTTGATATATAAAAATAATAAAATAAACAACAACCAATATGGCAGCATTACCAAAAAAAGATCTTTTAGCGCAGCTTGGAGATAATAACTCAAAGCAGATTAGCGCTTCAGACGTATCAGACATTGTAACTACAATGTATCAACCCACATTAATATACCACGGAACGCTAGAAGATGCTAGTGGAAGACAGGTTATAGAATACTACTTTAATCCTGATTATTTTCAAAAGAAAGGGTATAACGGAAATGGCGGTGGGTATAGCTTAACAGATAGTTCTCAAATATACCAATTTACAAACTTAGGCTCAGGGGTGCCTGACGGGTGGAGCAGTGTATCGACTGTTGTAAATGTTACCCCTGCTACCTCTGGAGGAAAAGGCTTAAAAATTATGGTGTTTGGTGCAGGCGGCGTAGTTACTGATTACCAAGTCGTAACTCAAGGAGGCGGATATCGCCCTGGTGATCAGCTTAGGATTCAGGTCCCTAACACTACAACAAATCCTATTATTACGTACAGAGGCGCTATCAGGTTTTCGTCTACAGATGTTTATGCTATGACGTTTAACGTGGACAACGGGGTTCATACAGGAGTAAACAGTATAGCCCAAATGGTACCTTACAACCTAACTTCTAACAACAACCTAGAAGATATGTATTGTAGGGTAGGGGATTTGAATGAATCAGGCGCTCCGCAGTATACTAGCAATAACGTGTTAAAAGCGCGAGCTGGTTTCAATAGCGTCCGATACGCTATGAACATTACTTTATGGAGGATAAATGGAGCTTAATAAAACTAAATAACATTATAAACAAGTAATTATAGATATATGAGCGCTATTATAGAAGTAAAATATTTTAACTCTTTCCTACTACGTAAGACTGTTACTCCTGACAACGCTACCCCTCCTAACGAGCCTGTATGGTATAAAACAGCTGGGTTGCAAACCAATAATGCTAAAAACTGGATTATTGAAGAATCTAGAATTAGAGGTGGTTACAATAATACTTCTGTAGATTTTGGAGCTAAAGCTTATTTAGTAGCAGCTACTAGCAAAGGTTCTATAGTATCTAATGGCTTAATATACTCAGGTGTATTTAATTCAAGAACAGGTGTTAATAACACTAACCAATTCCCAGTTGGTGAAGAAATTACTAGAAGCTTAGACCCTTCAAACGGTAGTATTCAAAAGCTGCATGCTGAAAATACTAACCTTACTATACTGCAAGAAAATAAAGTAAGTAAAGCATTGATCGATAAAGATGCTATTTATTCAGCCGAAGGTGGAGCTCTTACAACTTCTGGATCTCAAGTAATTGGGCAAGTAGTGCCTTATGGCGGAGAGTACGGAATATCTAAAGACCCTGGTAGTTTCGCTGTTTATGGATATAGAAAATATTTCACAGATAGGAATAGAAACGCTGTACTAAGGCTTTCTTCTGACGGTATAACTGAAATATCAGCATATGGAATGAAAGATTTTTTTAGAGATAAATTTATAGAAATAGATTTAAACTCTACGAACTTAGGTTCTGTTATAGGAGGGTTTGATGTACACACTAAAACTTATGTTGTTTCTTTGCAAAACAATAACGGAATAGATTACGACACATTGGCTTTTGACGAAGGATCTAAAGGTTGGGTAAGTAGATATAGCTATAAGCCTGATAATATTTTTAGTTTAAAAAACAATTTTTATTCAACTTACGGAGAATCTAATAGTGGTAAAAACGGTCTTTGGAAACATTACTTTGGTGCAGATTATAATAAATTTTACGGATCATCCGTTGAATCAACAGTTACAACTGTTTTTAATCCTAAAGTTTCTTTATCTAAAAACTTTTCAACCGTAGGATATGAAGGAAGTAATGGTTGGAGAATAGATTCTTTTGTTTCAGACTCCACGGGTGTAGATAATGGGATTAATTTTTTAGACAGAACTTTAGCTATAAAAAGCTACAATGAGGGAGAATATATTTTAAATCCAGCTACAGGTCAACCAGTATTGCCTGCTAATTATCAATCAGTGTTTGGTGTTACAAGACCGCCTTATACAAAGTCTAGAGCTGGTTTTAACCGAAAAGAAAACAAATACGTAAGTAATATAAAGAACAATAGTTTAGGTAGACCAAGTGAAGTAGTATACGGTCAGTCAATGTCTGGTATAAAAGGAATGTTTGTTACCGCTACTTTTTCTATTGACAATGTTACAGATGTTGGTGGTAAAAAAGAACTATTTTCTGTATCAACAAACTACGTAGAATCATCATATTAAATTAAATGAAATTAAAAGCAAGAAAATTAATACACGAAGATTATGACGTCATAGTTGAATGGTGGAAATCTTGGCCAGAATGGGAACCTTTAGGTAGAAATTTATTGCCTGAAAATGGAACAGGTGGTGTAATGATTGAAAGAGAGGGTAAACCTTTAATAGCTGGTTTTTTATATGTAACCAACTCTGATATATGTTGGATGGAGTGGATTGTTTCAGATCCTACTCAAAGAAATAAGTCAGAAGCTATGTCTTTATTAATATCTTCTTTAGAAAAATGGGGTAAAGATGCAGGGTTTAAAGTCGTATTTAGCATTGGAAGAAGTAAAAATCTTATAAGCGAACATAAAAAATTAGGTTATACAGTAGATGATAATCCTAGTTATGAAATAGTAAAAAATATATAAGTATGGGAGTAGTAACAGGTTTAATAGCCGCAGGAGCATCAGTAATAAGTTCAGGTGTACAAGCTATTAATGCAAATCAAAAAGCACAAAGTGCAAAAGGAGATGCTCACAGAGCTAAAAATAATCTTGCGGAGCTAGAAGCTTCAAGGCAAGAAATTATAAATCCATATGCAGGTATGGAAAGCGTAGCTGGTATGGCAACAGATGCCTCTGGTATGTTAAAAAACAGAATGGCTAACATTGGTGTTGCAACACAGGCAGCAGAAATGGAAATAGAACAAGCTGATATTGCTTTAGCAAATACATTAGATACTTTAGCTGCTACCGGAGCAAGTGCCGGTGGAGCAACTGCATTAGCTCAAGCTGCTATGCAAAGTAAAAAAGGTGTATCTGCTAGTATAGAAAAACAAGAAGTTGCTAATCAACAGAATGCTGCTCAAGCAGAAATGCGATTAGACCAAGCTAAAATGTCTGAGCAATTAAGATTGCAAGGTGTATCTATGTCTGAAGCTAAACGTATACAGCAAGCTGAGGCAGCTGGCAAAGATTATGTATTTAAAGCAACGGAAATAAGACAAGGCGAACAATTAGAAAGAGCGCAAACTGAAGTTGAAAATGCTCAAGCAACTGTTGCAAGTTATCAACAAGCTAGAGACGGCGCGATTGGTAGTGCTATTAGCGGACTAGGAGCAGTAGCTTCATCTGTAGGTGGATTAGTTGAAGAGAATAGAGGTAAAAATGCCGCGAGAACTAGTTTTACAAACAAAGTAGACGGAGTAAATTTAAACACTCCTGTTAACACCAGCAGTGGTTTTACTCAACCTACTTTATCCACACAAAGGCCTTCATCTGGATCTAATTATGGATTAACAGAATTTAAATTTTAAAGTAATAAAACATGAGTTATAAAAATCCAAAAGCGGCACCGATAAACACAGGAGCTGCGGTATATCAAGGCATACAAAAACTAGCTGGCGATGTTTACAAATTCGCTAACGAAGAAAGAACTCGTAAAGGAGAGTTAATAGCAGAAAGCTTAGCTGCCCAACAAGCTATTGATGACGATGTTAATAAAATGGGGTTGACACTTGGAGAAGGTGAAAATAACTTTGAAACTCAAATATTTGAAGAGGCTCAAGCTGCTAAACAAAAAATCGCTGCTCAGTATGATGTAATGAGTAGAACATTTTCAAGCCCCGAGCAAAGAGCTAAAGCTAAAGCGGAAATAAATAGATTAAACAAATATCCTGAAAGTCTTACAGCGGATCTTGCTACAGGTAAATACTTAGCTGACCAACTCAGTAAAGGTTTAACAATAGAGCCTGGTAAAACTGGATCTATTAGCAACACTAATAGCCTTGATCTTTTAGAAGTTATTACAGACGTGAAAAACGGTGGTAAAAACACTAAAATGGAAACCAACGCTGCAGGAGCTAGAACTCTAGTCACAACCGTTGGAGATAAAACTTATAAACTTAATATTTCAAATATTACAAACGGACTGAAAACTAATCCTAATCAAATGATATTTAACACTGTAGCCGATGACTCTGGAACAACCAATACTTATTTATCAGCAATGGGTTTAGGTGGTAAGACATTAGATTTACCTGCTTTAGTAAATAGCGGCATCTTTAAAAAAGAGTTAATACCATCTACTAAGATTGGTGAAAAAGGTAATGAAATATACACTATAAATAGAGATAAAGTTGAAGCTGCTGTATCTAACTTAAGCACAAGCTTAATTAAGGATCCAAGCAGTTACACTTATGCGAACAGTGTGTGGCAAGATAAGTTAGGTAATTCAGTTACTTTAAAACAAGCTTTAGGTAACAGGGATAAAAATGGAGATTACGAAAATCAAGATACTGTTTTAAAACAAATAAGAAGTCACTACGTAGATGCAGCTATAAAGAAAGCAAACCTTGATCACGGTATTTCTGTACAGCTACCTAAGCCTGAAAAGAAAAAAGAAAAATACTTTCAGTCTAGTAACGATTTAAGAAGCTTAGCTAAAGGATTAGCCGCGGGTGGAATTGATAAGATTCAATATGCTAATGGAACTTTTGGAAAAGAAGGATCTGATAAATCAAACTTTGTTGTTGGAAGATATGTTAAAGCTCCTCCTGAATATATATACGAAAAAAACAAAGCCGGAGAGGAAGTAATAAAGACAGATTCAATGGGAGGAAAAATGATGAAACCAGCTGTTCTTGAACTAGACCCTAAATCAAAAATTAAATTATACTTGCAAGACCCTAAAACTAAAAAATACAGCTTAAATTTTAAAGCATGGAGATCTCTTGTGGGAGATAACATTATTAGATCAGTGCCTAACTAAATAAAAATTACAATAAAAAACAATTATGAGCGATTACCGTCAAAAAAGAACAGGGAAAGTAATAACTGAAGAACAATTAATAGAGCTTGCTGCTGCTGCTAATTACACTGTTGAGGAGTATATTCAAGAAGTTGGCTTAGAAGTTATACCGCAAGACTCGGGAAATACAACAGGCGCTGCAACAACAACTGCAAATGTAGTGCCGACAAATCAAATAGCAGATACGGATTTAACTTTGGAAAATGGTTTATCGGAATTACAAGATCCTGATCCAAAAAACTTAACTAAAAGGGACTCTTTAGTTTTTAACATACAAGAGACTGAAAAACAAATAAACAACTATATAGCCAAAGGGGGTGAAGTTAATGCTTCAGATGCCTCTGTTTTACAAGGTTATAAAGATGAGTTGTCAGCTTTAGATAAAGCGGAAGCAAATAATAAAATACTTAAAAGCATTACGCCTGAAGTTTTAAAGATATACAATAAAAACAAGCAATCTTTAAAAACAACAGAAATCGGTACAATAGATTATGATGATGAAGAATCTATCTCTAATTTTAGAAACAACTCTATTAATGAGTTCGTAGATAGCAATGAAACTATAAATAAAAAAATAGTGCCTTTAGCTAAAAAGGAAATTGCTTCTGACTTTTCTATGTATGAGCAGCAAGCCAAAGCTAAATACAACTTACTGGATCCTACAAACATTTCTCAAAAAAACATAGACTTATATACTAAAGATGTAAGTAGTTACTATAATAAATTATTAAACTCAAAAATAAAAGCTAACCCGGAATTTAGATCTTTAATTAACGGTTTTAACAATGTTATGGACGAGGCTGCAGGAGCTAGTTTAAAAAGATTTACTAAAGGTAAAGATTGGGAAGCGGGATTAGCTTTAGCGGATTTAGCTGAAAGATCTCCTTATTTAAGTGAAAATTTAGTAACAGGGTTAACAAAAGCCTATACTGGCCTTAGAGGTATTTGGAACAACTTTAATAAAGCTGGACAATATGGAGGCATACAATTAACTACTGAAAAAGTTGAGTCATTAAATAAGAATAAAGAGCTTGCTAAAAAACAAGGCTGGACAAACGAAACTAAAGGTTATTGGATAAAAGACGATACAAATGAAAAAGGGTCTTATATATTTAAACCAAAATTTCAAGGAGCTATAAAATTTAAAGAAGGAGCCTCTTATAGAGACAACTCTGAGTTGATAGAGCAAAGAAAGCCTATTGGAGCAATTGAAGGCACGTGGGGTCAATTTCAATCCGAAGCAGATACCTGGATAAAATCTAGAGATGAAAAAAATAGAAAAAACCTATTAAAGGTACAAGAAGAAGATTTTGTGTTAAATGCTTACGACGACGACTCGTTTAAAAAAATAACAGAAGGCGAAGATGTAGTACAGAACACTTTTGCTCTTATTGGTGAGCAAATTCCACAGATGGGATTAGCTTTAGTAACGTTAGGAGCTTCTGGAGGAGTTCAGATCGGAGCTAGTATATACGCAGAAGGTATAGACAATAGAGCTAGAGAAGTGTTTAAACTACCAGAAGGAGCAGAGGTAAGTATAGCACAAAAAAGAGAAGTTATGATGGACAAAAAGTTCATGGATAACTTAGCTGCAAAAGCAACTGGGGGTGGGTTTTTAGCTGGTCAATTAGATAGGTTTGGTGCTGGAAAAGTATTTAAAGGCTTTATAAAAGGCGGAGCTAAATCTATTTTAAGAGGTGGTATGAATAACTTCTTAAAAAGAGCAGGCTCTAGACTAGTAAACAACACTATAGACGCCAGTATAGAAGCTATAACTGAAGCTACGCAAGAAGTTATTGAAGCGGGGGCTGCAGGTAGCGACATAAAACCAGAACAACTGTTTGAAGCTGGAGGAACCGGTTTTCTTGTTTCTATGGTTACTGGGTTAGGCGGTAGCGTTAGGAGTCAATCAGTAGCGGAGGCTAAAACAATCAATAGAATGGTTGCGGGAAAATTAAACCCAAAGAGTGCTGAAGCTTTTTTTAATGGCAAAGTTAAAGAAATTGACAAAGAAATTGCAAATGAAAGGGATCCTTCTAAAATAGAAGAATTAGAAGAGAAAAAACAAAATGTGCTAGACGCTAGGAATGCTAACTTAAAAATACCTTCTAATTTTTCGGATGTTTCTAAAGAAAAAATATTTGATTTAGTTGTAGAAAAACAAAGCATAGAAAAAGAAATAAAAGGTAAAGACTCTGAGTTAGTAAAAGAACAATCAGAAAGAATTAAAGAAATAAATAAAAATCTTGCTGAAGTTTCTTTAGCTGAATCAATGACTCAAAAAGCTTTGAAAGCAGGTAAAAATGTTATAGGTGGATTTATTCAAACAGATTCAGCTGGAGCTGAAAAAATATTAGCAGAAGAAGGTCAACCTGCTTTAAATAAAAACGCTGAAGGTTTTTTTAAGGAAGATGGTAGCTTTGTTCTTATTATGGATAGAATCAGTGATAAAGGAGTTTTTAACACTGCAGCTCACGAAATATTACATAAAATTCTTTACAAAACATTAGTGCAAGAATCTATTGTTTTTAAAGACAGCAAAAAAGGAAAAGGGGTTATAAAAGGATTAAGAAACGCTTTAGAAAGTGAATTAAACAAATTAGACCCTTCCATAATAAAAAACGAGCAATTTCAAAAAAGACTAGAGCTTTATAAAGACCAACCAGAATCAGTTCAAGCCGAAGAGGTATTAACTTTGTTTGCTGATGCTTTAGCATATGGCCACATATCTTATAATGAAAGTTTAGGTACTAAGTTAAAAGATGTTATAAGAAGACTGCTTCAAAACTTAGGTATTAAGGATATTGAATTTAATACAGGTAAAGATGTATACAACTTTTTAAAAGACTATAATAGCGGTATAAAAACAGGTAAGCTAGGTAAAGCTTTTACTAAAGCTTCTCAAGAAGGTATTAAAGTAGGTAAAGGCATTGCAAAGACTGATGATGATTTTGTTTTTGGTAAAGTTAAAGAAAGTAGTAGCTTGTCCAAGTTTAATCAACAATTAGAACAGCTTGAAACAGAATATGAAGATGGTGATATTGATTTTGATGTTTACGAACAACAAAAAGCTAACTTAGAAAGCAAGATTGAAAGAGCTGAAAAAGCGGAAGTAACTGTAGTAGCTAAGGCTCCTAAAAAAGAATTTGTCGGCACGGCTGCAACAAAAGAAAACACTTTAAAGCTAAAGGAAAAAACAGCTAGCTCTAAAAAGCAACTTGACGAAATAGGTAATGACCCTAACGGGTACGACCCTAACAACTCTAAAATATATGGTATATTAGAAGGAATGATAAGATCAAAATCATTAGCTTTTAAAACAAAAGATGGAGGTATATCAAATCTTACTGCCTTGCCTGGGTTTAACATGGAAAACATGGTAAGTGAAACTATGCTTAGTATGTTGCCTTATCTTGCTAAATTTGACCCAAAACAAAACAATTCTTTGTTTGGCTACTCGATGGCTTTTTTAGGCAAAAGGATGAGTGGGGCTTTAAGAACAGGTAAAGTGGCAGATCCTTCTTTCGGCGTTGAACTATCAAAAGCTAAAGGAATTGCGGCTAGCGAGCCAACTCCTACAGAACAAGCAGAAAAACCAAAATTCAAAAACTTAGTTCAACAAAAAGTATTAAGCACTGATGGTTTAAAAGCGGTTAAAAATAAAGTTATTTCATCTGTTAGAGTATTAAAATCTAGAATTGATGCACCTGTAACTAAAAATGCAAGTATACCTCCAATTATTGCCGAGATAAAAAAAGATATTGGCAAACAAGCTGATATAGTGGTTAAAAAAGAAATGGGCGGTATTAAAAACAACGTGTTGCAAGACTACCTTAAAACCAATAAAAAGGCTATTTTAGAGAATATGACGACATTTTATTTAACCAAAGCAATCCCGGAGGCAATACAAAAATCTGTAGGCGGAAAATATTTGTTAGATAAAAATGGTGAAAGAGTTAAAAATGAAAACAAAGAAGATATTTTTATACCTAAATTTGTTAATAGTGATGTATGGCAAGGAGCTGAGATTGATAGGGAAAAAACATCGACAGAAGCAAAAGGTAAAACTTCAGGTAACGAACTAATAAGAAGAGTACCTAATGTTAGTCAAGTTATATCTGATGAACTATTTTTAAGTAAAATTATAGGACCCAATGGTAAACCTATTAGAGGTAGAAAAGAATCTTTAGCGAAAGCTATAGGTGAAGAAATTGCTTTTGATATTATTAATCAAGACTTAAAAACAGATGGGCCTATAACTGAAGCTCTAGAAAAAAATCAAAAAGCTTTAAGGGTTGAAATTACTCAACATTTTAAAAAGGAGCTTTCTCGTCAAATTGAAAGAGGTAATATTAAGTTTTCAATGACCCTCAACGAAGGGAATAAAATTCTTGAAGAAGGGTTAGCTATACTACAAAATAACGGTTTTGAGCAATTTTCTAGCGAGTTTTTAGAGTGGAAAAATAATCCATATCATAAAGAAGTAGTTGATATATGGGAAGAGTATTACCAAAATTTATTTTCAAAAACAGACGCTGCTGTAAGAAAAACTTTTACGAAAGCTAAAAAAGAATACCAAAATAAATTCACTTATTTAAAAGACGCTCTTGACAATTTTGAAGAGGGGGGATTAAACTCTATTTATCCCGCTAAAAAAGCTTTAGCTTTAAGTCAATTGGAAAATTTTTGGAATATAATATCAGAAAGAATTGATCCAGCTGTTGCAGCTATAAAAGGATCTAATTTTTTAGGCGCAGTAAGTAGAACATCTAAACCAAGCGAAAGCGTAGAGACTAATTTAAAATCTAAACCTAAAAAAGTATCTAAAGAGGTTCAAGAGGCTTTTAACAACTTAAAACCTGTTTTAAAAAATGTTAGAATTTATTCAGGCAGTGGTTTTGCTTTAAATGCCGTTAAAGATTTTGTAACTAATTTTAAAGGTAACCCTGCTGACGCTGTTGCTGAATTTAACAAAAGTGAGTTAGGTAAAGAAACTAGGTTAGCAAAAGAAGCTAATATATTACTTTTTAAATATTTAAATGCTTTAGCTTTAGATGCCGTGTTGGAACAAAAAAATAAAGCGGATGTTAATAAAGCTTTTACTGGCTATTTAAGATGGCTAGAAACTAACAATAATAATGACGCAGGGCTGAAAGGTTTAGCTTATGTTATGGGTTTTGAAGTGTTAAGCGATCAGGCTATTTATACCGATAGCAAAGGTAAAAAATACTACTCAATAAAATCAGGAATGGAAGTTGTTGACGGTTCTAAAAAACTTACCGGAAGACAGCTTAAAATAAATAAAAACCATTCTAGCTGGAAAGCTGCTACAAAAGCAATGGAGCAAGTTATTGCAAATTCAAAACCTAAAAAGCAAAAAGAATGGAAAAGCTTTACTGAATTTAAAAAAGATCAAGCTATAGCAGCATCGATCCAGCTTATGGGGGAGCATCAGCAATCAATGGGAGAAACTGGTATTCGTTTAGCAGAAGCAGTAGGTAATGCAGTTGAAAGTGTTTTTGTTAATGGTATAAGCAAAAAAGAGGCTTTTAATATATATAATATTAAAGTAAACAACATCTCGTCTGAGTTTGGTATTGTTTTAAATTCAAGATTTATTTCTGAAATACAAGACAAAAAGTTTGGTAAAACAAGTAAGCTTGGAAAATCTAGACTTTTTGTATTGCCAAAAAATATTAAAGATAAGATTGTTTCACTACAAGGAGATTTAATATATGAACAAGGTAAAAAAGAACTTACTAATATTTTCAAAGATGTTATAAAAGCTCAAGAAATATCTGCTGAAAACAATAAAATAGAAAGCTCTAAAAAAGCAACACAAACCAGCATAAAACAAAGCTTAACTAAAGAATTTAACAATATAATTGAACGTAATAAAGGTATTGCAGCTGATGTTACTTACTCTAAAATAGTAGCTAAAAGAATGGGTGCTAATATAGGTAAATATCAATTTTACTTACCTTCGTCTGCTGAAGACTTTAGATTGCTAACAAGTTATACTTTTTCTGGTAAAGGTAAGCAAGGTACTAAAGATATGGCTTGGTTTGATGAAAACTTAATAAGACCTTATACTGTAGCCATGGCTGCTATCGACGTTGCTAAGCAAACAACTAAAAATGATTTTAAAGCTTTAAATAAAGCAATGCCCAACATAGCTAAAACTATAGGCGATTTAATACCTACTAAAGATTATACAAATGATCAAGCGGTTAGGGTCTACTTATGGAACAAAGCTGGTTATTCGGTCCCTGGTTTAAATGAAAAAGAGGTTGGTGCTTTAGTTGCTTATGTAGCAGGTAATCCTGAGTTAGCTCTTTATGCTGATAGCTTAGTTACTATATCAAAAAGTAACGAATGGTTAAAACCAAGTGAGCACTGGGATGTAGGTACAATACTTTCAGATATAAATAATTTAACTGAAAAAGGTGGTAGAAAAGCATACTTAGCACAGTGGATTGAAAATGTAGATGAAATATTTAGCGATGTAAACCTAAATAAAATAGAAGCTTTATACGGTAAAAGACATGTAACCGCTTTGAAAGATTCTTTATATAGAATGAAAAACGGTACCAACAGACCGTCTGGTTCAAATGCTCAAGTTAATAAATGGAATAACTGGTTAAACAATTCAATCGGATCTATAATGTTCTTTAACCGTAGATCAGCATTGTTACAATTGCTTTCAACTAGTAACTTTTTAAACTGGAGTGACAACAACCCTATCAAAGCAGGTGCAGCGTTTGCAAATCAAAAACAATATTGGAAAGATTTTTCTACATTATTTAATTCTGATAAATTAAAGCAACGTAGAGGTGGATTAAGAGCAGATGTTAATGAAGCAGAAATAGCTAGTGCAGCAGCAAATTCAAAAAACAAAGCTGTTGCAGCATTGAGTTGGTTGCTTAAAAAAGGTTTTACACCTACACAAATAGCAGATAGTTTTGCAATTGCATCAGGTGGAGCTACTTTTTATAGAAATAGAATCAATACTTATTTGGGTCAAAAAGATGCGGATGGTAACAACTTGTATACAGAAAAGCAAGCTGAAGATAAAGCTTTTTTAGATTTTATAGAAGTATCCGATCAGTCTCAGCAATCTAGTGATCCTTCATTGGTATCTATGGAACAAGCAAGTATACTAGGTAGATTAGTATTAGCTTTTCAAAATACAACTCAGCAGTATTCGAGAATAATGAAAAGAAGTGCATTAGACATTGTTAAAAGACGTCAAATGCCTGGAACAACTTCTATGCTGCAAAGTGATTTTTCTAACTTTAGTAAAATAATGTATTACGGTGCAATACAGAATCTTATATTTAATAGTTTATCGGCTGCTATATTTGCGTTGATACCAGGGTTTGGAGAAGAAGAAGAGGAAGAAGAAATAGATAAAAGCACAGCTGAAAAGTTAAAACGAATAGCTAACGGTAGTATGGATTCGATTTTAAGAGGTACAGGTGTTAGGGGAGCTGTTGTAGTGCAAATTAAAAATACTATAGCAGAATACTTTAAGCAAAAAGAAAAAGGCTTTAGAGGTGATCAAACCTATACGGTACTACAAGTAGCTAATTTATCTCCTCCAATTGGATCTAAACTTAAAAAAATATATGGAGCTATAACGGGTTACAAGTACGGAAAAGAACTAATGGAACAAAGAGGTCTTGATTTAACTGCTAACGGAAGATTGAATCTAAGTCCTTCTTATTCTGTTTTAGGTAGTTTATCAGCCGGAGTAGCTAATATACCCTTAGATCGTATATATGCAGAGATACAGAGTATGAGTGAGATGCTAGATGAGCGTAATACTATATACCAAAGATTAGCATTGTCTCTAGGGTTTAGAACTTGGGATGTTAACGCTAAAAATGAAGAAGATGATTTAATTAAGGCACAAATTAAAGAAACTAGAAAGACAAAAGTAAAAGCACGAAGAAGACAAAAAAGCGATAGTAAATTAATCAATAGGCAAAAAGCATATAAATCTCTAAACGCAAAACAAAAAGAGTATATTCTTAGCTTAGGTAAAAATGCTAGGAAAAAAGAATTAGACAAAATAGCTAAGCAGTTAAAATAAAAATAAATGATAGAAAAACTAAAAAAAGGGTGGAATTCATTAATGTATAAATTAATGTTTAAAAAGAAAAGGAATAAATAAAATGAGCACCATACTCAAAGCTTCCTTAAATAAAAAAACGCCAGTAATTAATTTTACCGGCGTTTTTTAATTAAATATGTATAGCATATTAGCCATCACAAGCTAAACAATCTTCATTCATAGCGTTAGCTGCAATATCTCCACGTAAAACGCTTTCAGTCCTTGTGTAATATAAAGTCTTAACACCTTTTTTCCAAGCATCGAAATGAACCTTGTTCAACCACTTTGGAGTAGCTTCAGATGGAAAAGCCAAGTTTAAACTAACAGTTTGGTCTATATACTGCTGTCGTATACCTGCTTGATTAACTAATTCTAACTGATTAATTTCTTTAAACGTTTTAAAAACTTCCTTAGCTGGTATATCGTGTAGTAAAGTAACACCATCAAGATCATCAATACCCTGGACACTACCTCCGTCAGCCAATATTTTATTCCATGTTTCACTATTGTTTATTTTTAATTTTCTTAATAATTTAACTAACGTCGGGTTTTTCCTAATGAAAGTCCCCTTCGCACTCTGCTCTGTAAAAACATTTGCAGCCCACGGTTCAATACCTGGGCTAACATTACCACTAAGCTTACTATTGCTGACAGTAGGAGCGATAGCCCGAAGATGAGTATTACGCATGCCAGTACCAGCACACCAAAGAGGTTCGCCGTAAATCTCAGCAAGCGCTCTAGAGGCTCTTTCACTTTCAATTTTGATTTGCGAAAAAATCTTCCTAGTTTCAAACTGAGCGAGTAAACCTTCGAAAGGAATACCTTTCTCTTGTAAGTACGTATGCCATCCAAGGACTCCCAAGCCCAGTGCTCTCCCTTTCTGTGCAGATCGTACAGTGTTTTCGAATCCTCTAAGACCTTTGGCTCTTTGAATAAATTCCTCCATAACTCCGTCAAGAAACCAAATGGCGTCATGTATAATATTAGTATCTTTCCATTCTTCATACTTTGCTAAATTTAATGATGATAAACAACATACAAAGCTATGTGTTTCATCTGTGTGTAATGCTATTTCAGAACATATGTTGGTCATATGAACTTTTAGCCCGTTTGTTTTATATGCTTCTGGATTTGCCTTATTAACGTTCCCTTTAAACATAATATACGGCTCTCCAGTTGCTTTTCGCTTTCTAAGAAGTTTACTCCATCTATTTCTAGCATCCTTATCTCCTTGTTCAAGTTTACGCATAAACTTATCGCCAATAATTGCGCACTGATGAAGATTAAGTGATTGTCTGTTAACATCTCCTTTAGGTTCTCTGATTTCCAACCACTCTTCGAAATCGTCGTGTTCAATATTGATGTTAACGGAAGCAGCTCCTCTTCTGACAGATCCTTGATTAGTAGCGAGGATTGTTGAATCATAGATTTTGCAAAAAGGTACGACTCCGTCTGATGTTCCATTTCCTGTAATTTTAGCGCCAGCGGGTCTTATTTGATTAACTCCGATACCAACTCCACCGCCGTGCTTAGCGAGTAGCATCATCTCTAAATTCTTTTGTCCTATGTCTTGTATTGAATCTGCTACATCAATCCCAAAACAACTGATAGGAAGACCGCGATCAGTACCAGTATTGCTGAGTACAGGACTGGCAAGACAAAGCCAACCATTCCAGATGTATTCAAAAAACTTTTCAGCCATTTCGGGCTTATATAACCTACGAGCAACTGTCTTAGCGACTCTTTCGTATGCTTCTTTAGGCGTTTCGTCGTGATATAAATATCCCCCGGATATTGTCTTCTTGTATACGTTTGTATCACCCCACGCAGGGTAATCTTCTCCTTTAATCCATTTTTCATTCCACATTATGTTAAATATAGTATTATGTAAGCTATTGCTACGTTTAAATTAACTGCGACTAAATTCCATTGTTTAGCCACAAACACTTGAGGTATTGATATTACACCTGCTATAACATATGTAATCATTCCTACTTTATCAGGCAATAAATGAGGACTCATCATCATAAATGAAGTCCCCATATATCCTAGCCTACTCGATAATCTTTCCACTGGCGTCAGCTTCTTTTGCCTTACCAGATTCTGCAACCATTTTTTCTTTAAGTTTTTCGATAGCTTGTTCATAGCCTTCCATATTTTTAATTGTTTCTAATGTACCTACTGACAACTGAGTTATTTGCTGCATCTCAATCATAAGCTTTTGAGCTACTTTTCCAAGCGTCTCAACTTTGTTTTGCATTTCTATTAATTTACTTTCTTTCATCTCTTTTATATAAATAATTATTTAAATATTTATTTGTTACGCTACTTTTACCAAATATCTTCAAAGTCTTCGCCTTCGTTAGCTTTCGAATAATCTGTCGGCCTGATTGCGAAAAAATCAGTATGAGTGACCCCGCCGGTAAGATGATAGAACCAATCAAGATTAGCTGCTGCTTTATCGTCATACGGAAAATACGATCCCAAGTCAACATAACCAAGTTCCACAAGTTTTTCATTTGTTCTCTTTTTTATAAATTGTTTTAAATCATTTGCTGATATACCTTCTATATCGCCCATCTCAAACATTTTGTCTATATATTTTATTTCCAACTGCACCATGGCTTCAGCTGCTGCAATAACATCAGATCTACATAAACTTAACAGTTGATTGTCTTCAAAGCACATTTGTCTGAATAAAGTACAACCCATTTTACTGTGAAGAGATTCATCTCTAACTGACCACTTCATTTGTTGACCAATACCTTTCAGTAGATTTCTCATTTGAAAAGAATATAGTACAGCAAAAGCAGAATAAAGGCTGACACCCTCAGCGAAAGCAGAGAATACAGCAAGAGACTTAGCAATGCCAATCTTTTTATCGCCCTTATAGGCAACAAGGTTTTCAAATCTTTTAGCCGTAGCAGGCTCGTGTAAAAATGCTTCATAATCTTCCAGTCCTAATGTTTCGTTCAAATAACTGTAAGCAACAGCGTGTATGGTTTCTTGCGAACCAAACATCATTGCCATTTGCTGTATCTCGTGTTTAGGAAACCACGATACGACGTTCTGGGTCCAGTAATCTGAAACAGCGCATTCGGTTTGCGCGAATCCAAGAAGTATGTTCCCAACAAGGTTTTTTTCTTTTTCATCTAATTTTTCTTTCCAATCTTTAATGTCGCTTTGCATTGAAATTTCAGTATGTAACCAAAATGCTTGCGCTTGTTTTAACCAGCCTTCAGTGTAGTACTCAGGGTACTCAAAAGGTTTGTATGCTATTCTTTTATCGAATAATCCCATATTACTGTATCATAAATTTAATAGTTGATAATTCATTTTCCCAGGCACGTATGTACGCTACCATATCTTTTTTTGTGGTTTTAATAGTGGCTGTTTTCATTTCGGACAATACATTGTCTAAGAATAAATTTGTAACCTCTAGTTTCATTTTAATCTCATCGTCCATATATATAAAAAGCTATATCTATAAACGGTAAGTATAGTACGTGAATATTTCTATCTTCTTGCTTGTATGTTCTGATACCAAAAAGCATTCCAGGGTACATTCCAATTTCTATAGCCCATGCTCTTTTATTTTCGTTTTGTTTCTGCATAACATTCTATATCGTATTTAGTTTGTAATTGTTTTATATCTTTATATTTAACTTTACCTTTAGCTTCCCAACTCCATTTAACCCACTTGTCAATTTGTCGTTCAGCGTACTTTTGTTTAGCTATCCTTTTTGTTTCTCTAGGATTAACCGTACTGTTTCGTCGCATTCTTTTTGATTTTGAGGTTTATATAATGTATGTCCAGGAAACTGGTTAGACACTAATAGCTTAAACATTTTCCATCGCATTGGGAAAGACTCATTAGCTCTACCTTTAGTTTCAATTATAAAATCACTGCCAATAAAGTCAGGTGTATATTTAATAGGTAGTATTCTTTTGCACCCTCTATTTTTATAATCACCTTTGCCATTGGCTTGTCTTTCGTAAACTTCATTATCAAAATGAAAACCACTTAGCAAAACAAACGTTTCTCCTTCGTACTTTGTTTTTATTTTAGCTTTCTTTAAAGCTATATACATATACTTTTCTAAACCAGATGCAAAGTCGATACCATCATATGATACCTTCTTTGCTCTTACTGGTCCACGCTTTTTGCTTCTTCTTTTAAACAACTTCTTCATATTGTGTTTCTATATTTTTTAATAATGCTTCTTGCATTTCATCAGTCGTAGATTCTTTTAACTTTTGCATGTATAAAACAGCATCCATTAGTTCTTCTTGTAAGTGATTCATCCAAGCGAATAGGTTAGATTTATCGTCATCTAAAGTAATACCATACTTTTCAAAACCTATATCTGATCTTTGAACAAACTTATCAACTACACGTTCAACAACTGGATCTCTAAATTCTATTTCTCTTTTATTCATTATAATGTTTGTTTTACAAATGTTCCGTTAATCATTTTACCTTTGCGATTCGCTATTACTTTATAAGCTGAATCAATACAATCTTCAATAGTTAGCTTTTCTAAAGCTGCTAAATTAGTTAATACTACAACCATATCGCCGATAGCATCAATTATTTCATGTTTATCATTTGTTAATAAAGCTTTAGCTAATTCTCCTGACTCTTCCATTAATTTAATATATTGAGTCTTACTATCGCCTTTGTCATATATGCCTTTAGCATGAGCCCATTGTCTTATTAATTCAAACCTATCGTTTGTGTTATAAGTTTCATTAAATATAGACGAAAAAGCTTTATTGTATATAAAGGATCTATTATTGTTAAACATAGATGTTCTTGCATTAGCTATAATCCATTTTATAGATTCTTTAGTTAATTCAAACTCACCGTGTTCTGTAGACCATTTAGCCCCTACGTTATCCATTAAATTACCTTTAAGTTTATTTAACGGGAAGGGGAAAGTACTTGTCTGCTCTGTAGCGTTGATTTTCATTTGATTATTTTTATTGATTAAATTTTTATAAGATTGTCGATCAACCTTGTAGCCATAAGACTTTTGAAGTTCTATTTCCATGTCAGACACATAATTAATGTCATCGCTAGTAAGTAGAACTTCGTATTCGTCTGGTGCATAGCCTTGCTGCTCCGTAACTCTTTTATTAATATTACGTGTAACACCAATTTTCTTACCAGGAATGTGGTAGATTGTATACATATTTATTTTTATTTACCAACACTTAGCTCTGCTTTTATAGCAGGCAAAGGATTGTAGTTAGTTAATTTTATTTCACTTGAATCAGGAATATATAAACATTTTTCAGTATCTATAAATATACCGTAATCAATATTTACTTTAGGAGATGCAGGTATGTTAGGTCTGTTTAAATATACATTAGCTTGATCTAAATGATTATTGTATAAATGACAATCACCTAACTGACCAATTAACTGACCTGCTTTTAAACCAGCACCTTTAGCTAGCATTTCTAATAGTAAACCGTACATTGCAATATCGTAAGGTAAACCTAAAAATACATCAGCCGAGCGTTGTTGCCACATCAAATCCATAACTCCATTATTAATATAAACTTGAAAAGCGTAATGGCAAGGAGGCAAAGCCATATCATTCATCTCGTGTGGAGCCCACGCGCTAACTATAAGACGTCTAGAGTCTGGATTAGTATTGATGCTATACACAAGATTTTTGAGCTGATCTACGCCATTAAAATCGCGCCATTGTTTTCCATACACAGGACCTAGAGTTTCATCAGTTCTACCTGAGCGTTCGTAATCTGGTCGCCAATACTTAACTCCATTATCTTCTAAGTATTTTAAATCAGTTCTACCTTGTAGTATCCAAAGCAATTCGGTTCTTGCTGCATTAAAACTTATTTTCTTACCCGTAAGTATAGGAAAGCCAAGAGCCATATCGTGTTTGATAGTTCTACCAAAAACAGATTTTGTTCCAGTACCTGTTCTATCTTCCTTATCAGCTCCTCCATAAAGTATTCCGGACATTAGTCCTCTATATTCATTTTCTATGTTTATCATAATAGTATTTACAGTATTCAAATATTTTTGTCCATATTTCTGTTTTGCCATACGTATCAGGACTAGTATTAATTTTATCTTTATTTTTAATAGTTATATACCAGGCTGTATCGTTTTTAGATTTGGGTGCTATTGCTATATCATTTCTAATACACCAACGTTGAGCCTCCCAAAGCTCTTCATCAAATGGCACTTTACCCATATCGCAAGGCTTTTTCTTTACTCCCATGGCATTGCTTGACCGTCTAAGTTAACAGGCTCGTGAGGTATAAAGCAACCCGACTTTGGTTCCCATTTAAAATGAGCTTCAGCTCCATTCTCTCCTAAGTTTTGAAACTTAACTTTAAGTACTTTACATTTAACAGTCTTAGCTTCATAATCTCTATGAACTAATAAACCGTGATAAGAAGCATCGTACCATTCACCACCACCTTTAATGTTGTACATAGTTGGTTCTTCAATCTTACCATCTTTGTCTTTGTACATTTTAGTTGGATGCGCTACAATAAATACTAATACATCATACTTTTTAGCAAAGATTTCAATCTTGCTTAAGTACTCCATAGTATATCTATTAACGTCTTCAGTTTTACAATCTACGTCTCTAACTTTATTGAATGGATCAATAACCAAGCATTTAATACCTTTACGTTTAACTAGTTCAGCAGCCTTCTTTAAAACAGATTCTAAAGTATAACGTTCCATATCTATATGAAAGTAGTTACTATTACAATGATCCGCTATTTGATTCCATCTATCACCACCAATATCATCTCTCGTTGGCATACCTTGCCAAGTCTTACGCATTAATTTATGAGCGTGTAGATAGGTAGGTACATTTTCAGGCGAAGCGAAAGCCGTTTTCCAACCATAGTTTGCGTTATAGCCAACAACCATTTGGTCGACAAAATCACTTTTACCGGAAGAAGGAATACCAGTGACAGTAATAAACTGACCGGTATAAGTTGAAAAGATCTCATCAAAGTTACTAAGCCCAACTTGAAATCCTTTCTTAAAACCATTACGAACAAAGTCAGTGATCTCATCTTCAATGTCTCTGAAAGTTGTAACATTTTCCAAAGGGACCGGTTTTGCTGTTGTAATTCTTTCTGTAAGCTTGTCTGTTCCATATTTTAATAAGTATTCATTTGCGTCTTTACAGTCGTCAAACGTAGCTATGTGACAAACTTCAGAACCTAACCTACGTATAAGTTCTGTTTGTAATGCTTGACCCGCTTCATCAGAATCAACTGCTAATATTATTTTATCTTTATCTTCAAAGTAATCTATACAACTATCTAAATAATCTAAGTTGTTTGAGTTTAGTGTTGCTCCGTTGGGAACTGATATAGCGTTTGTTATACCAGCTTCGTGTAGTGCAAGCACATCCATTTCACCTTCAACAATAACACAATATTCAAAACCAACTACACTATCTATATTATAAAATACTTTCTCAGCACCCTTATATAATTTAAAGTTCTTTCTTCCATCTCGGTATTTAACATTAGTTAATTCGCCGCCCATAAAATAATTGAACTTTATTACATTCTCGGTTTTACCGGTCTGTGGCATCCATTCAGGACCCTCAGTAACTTTTAAATCACTGAGAGTCTGTTTGGATATACCTCTTGTTTTAAACCAATCTTCAACTTTAGTGCCAGGAGCTTTCATAAGAACCTTCTCTGGTTTAACATATACTTTTTCAGCTTTACCTTTACGCTTATAAGTATGTAGTTGAAATGAGGTATTACAATTATGACAAGTACCGAGACCCCGTTCCCAATCGTAAGAAGCACATTTTGCTTTTTGATTTTTGGGTTTCCTATTGTGGGAACAAACCGGGCATGTACCCTGTTTCTTACCCTCTTCTAGGCTATGCACATTGAATTCTTCAATCGCAAATCCATTGATCTCTGTTGTCTGCATTTAATTTAATTTAATTTAATTATTCTCCGTCTAAGCACTCGGGACATATATCACAATAATCGAAGTCACACTTAGTCATAACTTCTCCACACATTTCACATTGTTCGCTAGAATGGCAAATCATCAGGTTGTGGAGCTAATGATTGAGCTTGTTGAGGTTGATCTGTTCTAGGTGCAGCAGCTACGTTATCTCCATTGGTCCATACAATTTTTACGTTACCTAGATAAGTTTTAGGCGCTTTACCTTCTCTTTCCTCTTTTGTTTGATCAACAATTACTGGTCCTTGATTACCGAACTGATCTACTTCATCGTTTAAAGTAATTGTAATTGGTAGGTACTTACCTTTCTTACCAACAATAACTTTGTCTTTTGGAATTTCACTTAAGTTAATACTTGCTTTAATAATACTTGCCATAATTAGTATGTAGTTAATTGGTTAAACATTCTTGTTAATTGTTTTTTAGTCGCTCCTGTAGTTCTTCTTAAATTGTCTACAGCTTTTACATGCGTCTGATTTGAATAGAAATTTTCAGGACTTGTTTTTACTCCTGTTACACTACACGTTCTTTTTGTTGATTTTCTCATAATTTAATTTGATTTGATTTGTTATTAATATTATCGTTTGTTGTTCGTATTCAGTTTGTAAATCATTACAACGTTTTTGTTACTAAGTACTGAGCTGGGTCAAAGTCTTTGTTTTTATAAAACAATCGGTATTGTTCTATAGCTTGTTCTACTTTGTCTTTACCTCTTTCTAAAAATTGTGCAGAGCAATCAAATATACCTATATTGCCGTTTGTTTTATCAATAGCTAGGAATACCATATCCATATTAAAATACGTTGAATATATATAAGCTTGGCTGTCGTAGTTATACTCTCTTGCAGAGTAAGAAAACTTATCTAAATTAGATGTTGTTTTTAAATCTACTACTAATTGTTGGGTATTGTTTTTAATATCACCCTTTAATTTCCACCATTCTCCACCTAGCTCTAAAACACCAGGCACTTCGTATTCTACATCAATATCTTGTATTAACTCTCGGCACACTTTGTTAGCCATTAATTTGTCACGCAGCAAAGCTAGCTCATCAGCTTCTTTTTGCAACAGACACATTTCACCACCAGATAGTTCTTTGTAAACCTTAGAATTTCTAGTAGCAGCTTCTATTATTTTGTATTGCTCTAGCTTATCTGGTTCAAGAACTAATGTATGAAAATAACCACCTTTAATTAAATTTGGATTACCTATAATAGGTTTTTTAAAACTAAGTGGATCTCTTAATAATGATCTTATGTCTGAATTACTTAAGTACTGTTTTCCAAAATCTCCATAATAATCTTCATCACTATCTAATCTTTTTAGGATTTCATTTTTTTCTTTACTTGTCATAAGGTTTTTAAGGTTGCAGCAGGTATTTCATATTTACCTTTAATAGCATCTAAACTTCCCCCTGCTTTTAAGAAAGCTTTAGCTTTTGTTAATGCTTGCCCTTCTAACTTAGGTTTAGCCTTTTGAGCTTTACCGTGATCGGCGTCTTGTGTATCGTCAATTAGAAATAAATTTCCAAGTGCATACTTTTTACCGTAACTGGAAGCGCTACCGAATTTTTGTGGCATTTGCATACCCTTCTGATCAAGGTCAATTCCGACTATAGCTGTAGCTTGTATAGCATCTTTGCCATCGGTAACCGTGGCTTTAGACTCTATTATTGGAAAAGGGTCATTTGATATTAGTGATTCACTAATTGTTACTGAGACTCCTAATTCTAATAAAAAGGGTTTTGTTGCTTCAAGGATGTCTTCGGCTGATCTGAAGTTGTATTTACCGAAGGAGTTAAACCTAGACTTTTTAGATTTAAACTTTGTTTGGATAGTCGCTAATTTTTCGTTTATGTTCATTCGTTCTTAATTAAATCGCTTATATATATAATCACATATACAAACATTGTTTTACAAATATTTTTACTTTAATCTAAAGAAAGTCAAGCACTTGCGTGTGGTCAACAGAGTCAATCAGTTTATTTACTGCTTGCTTTTTAAGCTCTGAAACTCTCACATAACCGCTTGGTCCATTCATATTTAATGCTAATGCTATTTCTTTACCAGATAGCTTTTCGCAATCTAATCCGTAACTAAGTCTTAGTACTTCGTATTCATTTTCATTTAAATACTTTTTACACAAACCGGTTAGGTACACATTCATCAACGCTATATTGTAAGGCTCTGAGTCATCAGGTATTTGAAACGCAAAGTTATCATCCTCTTCCTTGATGGGTACATCGATACTTAAAAAGATACTATTGAAAAACATAGCTACTAAAGCTTTATCTTTACCAAGGTCTTTTCTTATCTCATTTAATTTGTACTCAGGTATACGTATATCGCCTCTATTAATATCTATAGCGCGTCTAATCGATCCTTTAATACGTTTAGCTAAGAAAGATTTTATTGTCTTCTCAGGGTCTTTAGATTCCATTACTCTGTTTATATCTAACTTACCTACTGCTTTAACTAAACCTATAGAACCTTCTTGAATTAAATCATTAATACTTAACACACCTGAAGCTTGATCGGAAGTTGAAAACTTTCTAGCTATATTTTCTGTTAGTGGTAAGAATTTTACAATCAATTCATCTTTAGTATACTCGTCCCAGAATTTACCTTCTAGTCTTGCTATTGATTTTTTTACGTCTTCTTTGTATCTTATGTAGTTTTGTATGTTATACTTCTTCATATTTCTCTATATTTCTAAAAGCTTTCGCCATTAAGTTGTCGTCAGCGTAATATATATTACCTATTTTCGCCATCCACTCGTTAAATTCTTGGTTCATAATTGTTGGTTTAAAAGTTCTTTTTCTTTTTTGAGTTCATTACTCATATTCCTATATATAGTTCTGGTCGAACAACCAAGAACATCCGCTAATTTAATCATTGTTATTTTTTCATTTTCGTGGTTTACTAAAATCATAGCATCGTATATTTCACTGTGTGATATCTTAGTTCTCCCAACCATTGCACCTACTATAGCAAGCTTTTGTCGCATTTCAAGACCGGTAAAGTCTTTAAATATTACCTTACGTAATTTATTTGGAGGCGGTGTTTCCAAATCCATTAGTGAAACATCATATATCATGCTTTGTAGCAACTGTTCTGAAACTTTAAAAGTAACAAACCCAGCTTTCTTATTGCATATGTACTTAGACAACGCTTCAAAGCTTTCTTGGTCCATTTGAGGATTCAAGTACCATAACACATACAAATGCCATTTAAGACTTCTATATGTAGTTATTTTAGCTTTAGAATTAAACAACGTATAACACTGATGCGTACCCTCTTCGTAATAATAACCCCATTCAAATATTTCTGTAGGTTTATCAGTTATAGGATCACGTCTATATACTATTTTGTGACGTTCTAAATAAGATGTATCTCTTGTATAATGCGACATTAGCTTCTTACTATTAAATAATTAACAAGCTATCGTCACACTTTCGTAACCGATGCTTCATTATTCGGGTTTTTTATATTTATTAAAAATAAATATTTACAGGTTATCTATCCTTTTTTGTAGGTTATTTATTCGGTTTTCAATATCTTTTATTAGTTCATATTTTTCAGTTAATATATAGGTTGACCTTATCTTAATAAGATCAGACAATTCTAATTCAAGCTTTGCTTTTTCACTTAGCTTAGGTACAATACCTTCGAAGTATTCTGTGTTCTCAAATTGCTCATTGAATTGCTTATCCCATTCCCTTTGCTTTTCTACTAATTTATCTATAACACTTACGGCTATTATATCAGCTAGCTTATTCATCTGTTTTTCAGTCATTTACGGTCTTGTTATTAATTGTTCGTTGCTATTTTTTACAGTGTGCTTTTCGTTTTCGTAATAATTCCAGTAAGCATCAACGCTACACTCAGACTTATATTCATCGGGCATACACTGAGGAGGTTGTACAAAAGCATCGTTAGAAATACCATTAGGCAAAGTGTATAGCACGTCGCGGCATTTAGCGATAGTCAAATGTTGTTTGCCATAACGTTTAGTATACTCAGCGCCCAAAGCTAACATATGCTCGTATGCCCACATATATGCTTCGGCAGATGATCTAACCCATATAGCTGACGGATGATTTTTATGCGTAGCTTTATAAGGTATATCGATAGACGTACCGAGTTCGTGATGTGCAGTACATAACAATTGTGCAGTTTCAAGAATCATTTTAACTACATGCTTGTTGTATTGTACTTGAGCAGCTTTTTGTGGGCAGTGTGATAGATAAAATATATTCATATTAGTTTGTAAAGTTAAAGTTATTTTTAATAAATTTGTTAAAGAATTTACCTTTAGATCTAGCTTCAACTAAACCGCTGAAGGTATGATAAGGTACACTAACATAGTTATATATACCTGAAGGTAAAGTAATTGATAACTTTTGAGTTTCGTAATTGTACACAGCGCTAGCTATAGCACTTGAGTCGAATTTGTAGATTGCTTTAAAATTGTTGTTCATAATTTGTTTGTTTATTATATTATCATTTATTGTTCGTGTTTAGTTTGTAAACGTAATTGTTTACTTTTTTATAATTTTGTAAGTATATATATTTACTTTGTGAATTATTCTTCATAAAACTCACTTATTGTTTTATGGTGGTAACCCATAGCTTTAACTATTTCTAACCATAACTCATGAAGTTCATCAAGCTTTACATCTGAATGATCTACTTGAGTAGATATTTTTTTGTTGTAATACTTTAAGGTTATTTTTAATGGTTCTTTGTTCATAATTTATTGTTTTAGTGAAATACTAGTCCTACTTTATTGGTATCGTTGAACCACCGTGTAGCCATAAGGTCAATAGATGAAGCGTCAGTATAACCAGCAGATACAAGATCGCTATTACTAGAAAAGATTTTGGTATGTCGGTGTTGTCTTTCATTAATTAAATGTTTTTGTTTTCCTGAATCGGAAAAGATTATATCGTAATTACTTGGCAGTGAAGCTTTTAGCATCATATCAACCATATTGGTGTAACTGTAAAATCTTACGTTCGGATTGTGTATAGCAATCTCGATCCACTTTTTTAGATATGCAGTTGAGTAATAATCACCGCTATCATGGACTCTGACATAATCAGGTTTCTTCTTACGTATTTCAGCGTTCATAGCTTCTACAAAGTTGTCTGTCTTTGTTAGCTGATAACGCTTTTCAAACGCAGGTTTTACGTTACTCCAGATGTAGGCTCCTTTTTTAGCATAACACCAGTCAACACATTTGTCAGCCATAGCACATATAACCCTACCTGACGCTGATTTGTATGCTGGTATACCGAAGTTAAAGACCCGGAGCCCGAGTTCTTTCGATGTTTTTTTTAATTTAGAGTTTTGTGTAAGTAAATTCATTTTATAGTTCTTTATTTTTTTTATTCATATACCAGTCTAAAGCTATAGG
>ERZ1039804.285-NODE-285-length-32695-cov-208.165074_pt1 | contig 32695 bp, 46 predicted proteins | sample MGYA00383089_ERZ1039804 | MGnify/ENA primary metagenome ERZ1039804 (study PRJEB29581, sample SAMEA5548359) | metagenome | biome: marine; feature: coastal; material: water | depth 1 m | study: Short-term variability in the microbial, nano- and picoplankton...
CTAAGATTGACGAGGAAGTTGTTACCGCTGATGATACTGTGGCGGAGCCGAGCTTCGACAATGAAGTTGGCTTTTAAAAGTTGACTTTTTCATTGTTTGGCGTTATAATTAATAAAACATCAACTAACAGGAAACTAAGATGGATTTAGAAGTAAGTATAAAAGACCTACAGAAGCGTGGCATTTTCTTTGCTACGCCAATGTATGGCGGGAATTGTAATGGGTTCTTTACGAAATCTTGTACAGACTTAGCAACTCTCTGCGCAAGGTATGAAATCCCACTACAGTTTTTCTATCTGTTCAATGAATCGCTGATTACTCGTGCTAGAAATTATTGCGCAGATGCGTTTCTTCGTAGCGATATGAGCCACTTGATGTTTGTTGATTCAGATATTGGGTTTAATCCTCATGACGTTTTGGCGCTCTTGGCTCAGATGGACCCAGATGCTGAGGATAAGAAAGAAATTATGTGTGGACCTTATCCTAAGAAAACTATTGCTTGGGAAAAGATTCTTCATGCTGCTAATAGTGGTCTCGGTGATGACAACCCAGCTGATCTTGAAAAATATATGGGCGATTATGTATTCAACCCAGCAAGTGATCAGGGGGATATATTCATATCCAAGCCATGTAAGGTTCTTGAGGGTGGCACTGGGTTTATGATGATACAGAGGTCAGCTTTTTCTAAGTTTGATAAAGAGTATCCTGACTACAGCTACATACCTGACCATGTCCGTACTGAGCATTTCGATGGGACACGTGAGATTATGATGTATTTCCAAGCGCTGATTGATCCAAAGAGTAAGCGATACTTGTCCGAAGATTATATGTTCTGTCAATGGATGCGAGAGGCAAGTGTCGATACTTGGATGTGTCCTTGGATTGAGTTGACTCATACTGGTAGTTTTACATTCGGTGGCTCTTTAAAAGATATTGCTCAACTAGGTGCTTCTGCTACAGCTGATGTTAATCAAGTTTCAAAAATGAAATACAAAGGTAAAAAAAAGGGTAAGAAAAAGAAATGAGCGAGTATATAAATTATTGGCTAAAGAAGCCACTTGATGATGAGATCGATTACAAGTTTCGTGAGGATGTGTTGATTGGTGAGTTCGCTGACTATATTGACTCAACTTACAATGGTCACTATGGTCAAGGTGGCTTGCAATCTTCGGAAGTTATAGTTGACCGTGGCCATGGCATTGGCTTCTTTTTAGGGAATGTTGATAAGTATAATGGAAGATATGGTAAGAAAGGATCTGCTGATGATCATCGAAAAGATTTGATGAAGATTATACACTATGGGTTTCTTGCTCTTTATGAGCATGACCGTTTAAATGAAATTGATGATATTGAGGAATTTTATAATGAAGTTAAGTGAAAGCACTGTTGAAGTTTTGAAGAACTTCTCTACGATTAACCCATCCCTTGTTTTTAAAGAGGGCAACTTACTGCGGACTGTATCGCCCCAGAAGAATATCCTAGCATCATCTGTGGTTGCTGAGTCATTCCCAACTGCTTTTGCTATCTATGAGTTAAATCAGTTCTTGGGGCTGAACAGTCTATTCGATAATGGCGATATTGACTTTGGCGAGAAGTCGCTTGAGATTGCGCAAGGTTCTGCTAAGTGTAGTTATACATACACTGATCCGTCAATGGTAACAGCACCACCTGAGAAAGATCTACAACTTCCTTCATCTGAAGTTAGTTTTGACATGAGTAGTGATACGCTGAAGAGCGTTGTAAATGCTGCTAATCAGCTTGGTCTACCAGAGATTGCGGTTCGTGGCGATGGCAGTACAGTTTCCTTAGTCGCAACTGACAGTAAGAACCCATCGACAAATGAGTACTCTGTCGAGGTCGGTCAGACTGAAGCAACTTTTAAGTTTATCTTTAAAACTGAGAACTTTAAATTCATCCCTGATGATTATTCTGTTCAGGTTTCATCAAAGGGCATCTCCCACTTCAAGGGCGACCGTGTTGAATATTGGGTTGCTACTGAAGCTGGTAGTACATACGGAGAATAATTATGAATGTTGCTGATTTAGTTAAAAGTCTACAAAGCGGTATCGTTGAGGTTACTTTTGAAAAGATCAATGGTGGGGGTACACGGATTATGCCATGTACCCTGAACCCAACAACTATCACTGAAGAAACTGGTAATGATATTAGTGTCGCTTCTGTAGATGCTAAATCCTCAAACATTGCAGTTTGGGGTTGTGACGTGAGGGCATGGCGCTCGTTCCGAGTTGATACTGTGACAGGCTGGAAGCCTCTGCCTGAATTTGAAATGGGTGCGCATCATGAAGCGAACGTGTCCGCATAACTGGAGATAAAAATGCTTGAAGAGTTTCTATGGGTTGAGAAGTACAGACCCAAAACTGTTGCTACCACGATTCTGCCTGATGGGTTGAAGCAAACGTTCCAGACATTCGTCGATCAAAACAATGTCCCGAACTTACTCCTGACTGGTACGGCTGGTGTTGGTAAGACGACTATTGCCAAAGCCATGCTTGAAGAACTTGGTTGTGATTATATTGTAATCAATGGTTCTGACGAGGGTCGATTGATTGACACTCTGCGAACTAAGATTAAGGGATTCGCATCCTCAATGTCACTGTCTGGCGGTAGGAAGTATGTTATCCTAGATGAAGCTGATTATTTAAACGCAGAAACTGTACAGCCAGCTCTCCGCAACTTCATGGAAGAATATAGTGCGAACTGCGGATTTATTATGACCTGTAACTTCGCGAACAAGATAATCGAGCCTTTGCGTTCGCGATGCTCGGTGGTTGAGTTCAAGATGAGCGTTGAGGATAAACCCAAACTTGCACAACAACTGTTCAAAACAGTTTGCGGCATATTGACTAGCGAGGGTGTTGAGTTTGATAAATCTACAGTTGCTGAAGTTGTCAAGAAGCATTTCCCTGATAATCGCAGGGTTCTAAACGAACTACAGAGGTATGCTGCTACAGGTAAGATTGATGCTGGCATTCTGGTCAACTTCTCCGAGCTTGGGATGAAGGAACTTATGGCGTCAATGAAAGCCAAAGAGTTTACCAAAGTTCGTAAGTGGGTTGCTCAAAACTGTGATGGCGATACAACTGCTATCTTCCGCAAGATCTATGATTCTGCGGGTGATTATGTAAAGCCAAACAGCGTTCCGCAACTGGTGGTTACTCTTGCCGATTATCAGTATAAGGCTGCATTTGCTGCTGACCCTGAAATAAATATGATGGCAATGATGACTGAAATTATGATAGATTGTGAGTGGGTGTAGTGAGTATAATATCTGACAAATATAAATGTATTTTCATAAGAATACCGAAAACAGCAACATCATCTATAGAGAATGCATTCAACCTGAATGATCCAGGAAGCGTTACGCCTGATGACGATATACCCCATGGCCATCATGCATGGAAAGAAGTTAAGAGAATGGCAGGCGATGAGCGCTGGGAAACATATTTTAAATTTTGCGTTTTCCGTGAGCCCATTGATTGGGTGACATCTAATATTGTGTTTGCTACCAAATATCATTGGGATAAGTCTTTATATGAGAGACTTCTTAAACTCGAAATTGAAAATTATGTAATAGACCACCCATCAATCCCAGACAGTGTTGCATTGAAATCTTTAGAAACTGTGCAAGTTGATGGGTTGATAACCAAAGAAGACATTATTGCATTTATTAATATGAGGAAGTTCTGGAACAGACCAGTAAATCATCAATTTCAATCTGACTGGATTCCTGATGATATTGATCTCATTCTTGACTTTGCTAATTTGGAAAGCGGTTGGAATCAAGTTAAGGACAAACTTGCACTAGACTTTGATATTCCTTGGGTAAATAAAGGAAATTATATTAATGGGTTGGAATACGAATTAACCAACCCTGCTTTAGAATACACTCAGGAATACTTTAAAAAAGATATTGAAATTTATAAGGAAGTGATTAAGTAATGAGAAGTATCATTTATGATTTTGAAACACTGAGCCAAAATATGTTTACTGGCGCAGCAGTTAGCTTGGCTGTCTTAGACTTTGATACTAATAGGTTCACAGATGGAGAAGGATATACATACGAAGAACTTCTCGATGATGCATTAACTATTAAGTTTGATATCAAAGAACAAGTCAGTAAGTATGGTCGATCAATTCAAAAGAGTACGCTTGATTGGTGGAAAAAGCAGGGAGCTGAAGCGCAGAAGCAGTTACAGCCTTCCGAGGATGATGTTTCTATTTCTGAGTTATATGAATGGCTTACTACTGAATTTGAGATTCCCAAGTATAAAGCTGTGTGGTCTCGAGGAAATACGTTTGACCCAATATTCCTCCGAACTATTCTCGAGTCTGCTGGTGATTCTGATCCATTTAGTCAGTGGTGGGCGATTCGGGATACAAGGTCATTTTTAGATGGCATGTTATATGGATCTGGTATCAAAAATACATTTATTCCTGAAGACTTACAGGAAAAATTTATTGGGCATGACCCCAAGCATGATATTGCTATGGACGTTATGCGCATGCAATATTTGGTGAGACTATGAAGAAGAATCCTAAGATCAAAATGAAAGGCGGTGCTGAGTTCGACGCACTTACTTCTGCTAGAAAGTATTACTGCTACCTGACAAACTCAGGGGTTGCTAAAAAGATCAAAAGAGGTTATAATAAGAGGTTCCGAAAAGAAGGTAAAATAAATCAAGATTGCGGAGAATAATATGATTGAGAAAGTTGCTGAGATGTATCGTATCGTCATGGACTTGAGGTTTAATCCTTTGAGGTTTATCCCCGACCCAGTATTACAGGGTTATTTGTTGATGGCACTTTTTGTAATGTGGTGTGGATTCTTTGGTTTGATTGCTATTTTCTATTTGGGGTGGCTAGGTTATAGTATTCCATTATCAATCGCTGTACACTTGGCGCTAATTGTTCCGACTATTATTACCAATGCAGTGTTCTTAGACGCAGAGAGAAATACCCACTAATGAAAAAGTGGTGGCGGATATGGGCAAAGTCTCTCGGTGAAAAGATCGGAGAGACTGACCGCCAAGCCAACGCTGTCGCTGCCATCAGAACCTTTTGGTGGATTGTTCATATTGTAACTTGCTTCTTCATTATAGCAGGCAACTCAAAAATGTTAGGACTTTGGTAATGAATCCGTTTGATTATATAAATGCTATTAATACGACCAAGAAAAACCTTATGGTCGGAACTGAGAATGACCGATTAGCTGAGAAGGGGTATGACCCATTCTTGACCAACCGAGCTCTCTCGTATCACAATGACACTATCGGTGTCGCCAATGAGATGAACACTCGTCACTATCTAGATAAGAAACCGCAGTTTGAGTTTTTTATAAATACAGTTAGACCCAAGAAGCGTTTCGCCAAATGGGTAAAGAAACAGAAAGATAGTGACGTGGCAGTAATTAAAGAGTATTATGGATATAATGATATCAAAGCAAGACAGACTCTCACTATTCTAACTGATGATCAATTAACTGATATAAGAATAAGAATAGACAAGGGCGGTCGTGATGCTAGAAAGCATGATAGAGGTCAATCTGAAAGATGATGATGACTTTTTAAAAATTAGGGAAACTCTTACCCGAATCGGTGTGGCTTCACACAAAAACAAAACTATTTACCAATCCTGCCATATCTTGCATAAGCAAGGTCGGTACTACATTGTTCACTTTAAAGAGCTGTTTGCTTTAGATGGAAAGCCGAGCAACTTTGGTGAGGATGATGTTTCTAGGCGCAATACAATTGTAAACTTATTATCAGAGTGGGGATTAGTATCTCCAGTTAATTCTGATAAAAGCAAAGATCCAGTTGCCCCATTGAATCAAATTAAGGTTCTTCCGTTTAAAGAAAAGAATGATTGGAACCTGGAAGCTAAGTACAACATAGGAAAGAAACTTTAAATTATTGAGTATTGAGGAATTGAGAATGTCAAATTTTATGAAAGTGAAAGAGTTTATGAACACGTTTGATCAAGATGTTAAGGCTGCGCCAGAGTACGCTGGTGATGATGTTGCTGCCTTGAGATACGAATTGATCCGTGAAGAATTACAAGAACTGTATGATGCGTTTGGTAAAAAGGATATGCCTGAAGTTGCTGACGCATTAACTGATCTGCTGTATGTTGTATATGGAGCAGGGCATTCATTTGGCATTGACCTTGATGCTTGCTTTGATCATGTTCATGCATCCAACATGAGTAAGCTGGGCGAAGACGGCAAACCGATTTATCGTGGAGACGGAAAGGTGCTTAAAGGTCCAAATTATTGGTCGCCAGATATGACGCAATTTGTGTAATGAAAATGCACATGGGCTTTTGGAGCCCAAACCATGAGAGCCAAGGCGTTATAGATATAAGGGTTGAGTGGGCGCACAAGTGGATGGACGCCATGGACCTTATTGAAAAGACTGGTCGCGGAACCAAGCGTGTAATACAAGCTGGTGGTAATGTTGGCATATTTCCTGTTGGGTTATCTCAACATTTTGATGAAGTGGTTACGTTTGAGCCTGTCCCTGAAATATATGAATGCTTGCTGAAGAATATTGAGCCATATGAAAATATAAAACCATTCAATCATGGGTTGGGTGAAAGTAAGTATTCAGCAAAAGTTGATTGGACTCAGAAAGGCAATTCTGGCGGAACCAAGATAAAGAATTCTGAATCTGGTTCTTTGAGTGTTGTTAGGTTAGATGACTTTGAGTATGATCAAGTTGATATGCTTTGGCTTGACATCGAGGGGTTTGAACACAAAGCTCTACTGGGCGCAAAGGAATTGATACAGAAACATTCCCCAGTAATAATATTGGAAAACAAAGGATTTATTCCCGAATATCCATCAGGCGTTGATGGTTCTGATGAATTTAGGGAATGGGTAGAAAATACATTTGGTTATAAACACATCCTTCGTAATATGAGGGATGACTTTTTTGTAAGGGCAGAGGATTATGAAACTATCAAAGAATTTTACATTAGCAGAATTTACTAAGAGTCAAACTGCTGAGCGAAAGGGGTTGGATAACAACCCAACCGATGAACATTTAATTCGTGCGAAACTATTGTTCGAGAACGTTGTTCAAAAAGTAAGAGAGAATTTCGGACCAACTGTTATAAATAGCGGTTATAGGGGTGCTGAATTAAATGCAGCTGTGGGCGGTAGTTCTAAGTCTCAGCACTGTAAAGGTCAGGCTGCAGATATTGAAGTTCCTGGAGTTGCTAATGCTGAGGTTGCTCAGTGGATTGTTGATAACTGTGATTTTGATCAGTTGATTCTTGAGTTCTATACTCCAGGCATTCCCGATAGCGGATGGGTTCACGTATCGTATGTTGGACCTGAAGAAAACAGAAAAAGCATTCTGACCGCAAGTCGTGTAAACGGCAAGACGAAGTATAGTGTTGGATTAAACACATAATATGGAAGCGTTCTTAGAGTTATTAGATGCAGGGTTCCCGATTGCTGCTGCGGTGGCGACTGGGTTCTTTGTATTTTTAACTCTAAGGTTTATTCTAGAAGGCGTTTTGAGTAGTATCAAAACACAACGTGGTTTCGTGAAGGCGCTAGATAACCGAATCAAAACTATGAACAATGAATTGATACGCATCGATCTTTTGATTACACATGCGTTTGGTATAGAGCCAGACTTGGATAGAGTTTCCCGTGCTGATGGTCAAAAGGATGCTAGGAAAGATTGATGGAATTTAATATTGTTGAAATGATCAACACATATGGATTCCCGATCATAGCATGTATTGGTCTTGGTTACTTTATATACTATGTTTGGGTGTGGGTTACTGAAGAAGTCGACCCAGTTATTGAAGAATCTCATATGACTTTGATACAACTGATTGACAGAGTCAGAATGCTAGATAACGATTTGATTAGAATCAAAACTAAGCTAGATATGATTTTACAGCATCAGAAACGGCAGGAGAAGGGCGATGAAGAACGTACTGATTAGTCTTTTGTTTCTGAGTTCTTTTGTGTTTGGTGACATTGTACATGAGTTTAAGAACCCATCATTCAGTGGTATTGGTACAGGCGCTCACTACTTGACTATCGAGAACCAAGAATCAAGTAGAAAGAACGCAATCAAAGACGCACTTGAAGCTGCGCAGAAAGCTGCAGAAAGGGAAGCAGAAAATACAACTCTGGCTAAGTTCATTAGAAACTTAGAAAGCAGAATTTATGCCCAGCTGTCTAAGCAGTTGGTTGACAATATGTTCAGCAACGAAGATGCTGTAACATTTGGCTCTTTCACGTTAGAAGGGTCGATCGTAACTTATGAAGTGTTGACCGCAGATAACGGTGAAGATTTTATTCAGATGAAGATTGTAGATAACGAAGGAACAGAAACTATAATCGAGATACCGATTGGGACAGGGAACTTTGGTACAGAAACTGGAGATGCCGATGCGGGTGTTTAAGTTACTGCCATTTTTGTTTTTGGTAGGTTGCGCACAGATACCGCAGTGGTCGGATAAACCTCAGGATTGTTCGCAGAAAGTGAACGCAAGAGATTACATTTGCGTTGACCACCCAGAGGTCGTAGATTTACCATCTTATGTGAGGCTACTTGAGGTTCCGCCTGCCGAGCAGATGCCAGTGGTTGCTGTATATAAGTTCGATGACAAAACTGGGCAACGTAAGGCAAGAGATGGTATAGCAGATTTTAGTACGGCTGTCACACAAGGTGGCACCGAGATGCTGATTGATGCTCTGAAGACTGCGGGTAAAGGAACGTGGTTCAGGGTTGTTGAAAGGCAAGGAATAGATAATCTAGTTAGAGAACGTCAGATTATCAGAAGTTCCAGAAAAGAATACGCTGATGAGAAATCAAAAGGCGTTGGTCCACTTCTATTTGCTGGCATGATAATAGAAGGTGGCGTGGTTGGTTATGATACCAACATTCTGACAGGAGGTCGTGGCGCAAGGTATTTGGGGATTGGATTTACAACAAAGTACAGAAAAGATGTTGTAACAGTATCAATCAGAGCGGTGTCAGTTCTGACTGGAGAAATACTGTTAAATGTTCAAACTAACAAAACTGTATTAAGTTATGGTTCTGGCGGTGATATATTTAGATTTTATGAGCAAGGAACGCAGTTAGTTGAGTATGAAGATGGCGTGGGAAACAACGAATCTGTTACATACGCAGTGCGAACCGCAATCGAAGCGGGAGTACTAGAGCTAATATACCAAGGGCATGACAGGGGTCTTTGGTCAGTTGGAGAAGGGCATCGGCATCCGCATCAATATGACGGAACAAACGACAGCCACCTCCTAGGAGATAAAGAAGAAAATGAATAGGTACTTATTAGGACTTTTGAGTTTAACACTTTCAAGTTTTGTATTGGGTGGCGCTTCTGATGATAATGAAATCAACATCGAACAATCTGGTGATACATTAACGATCTACATCGACCAAGTCGGCTATGGTAACAAAATTGGACTGGACGATTACTCAGTTTCATCAAGTGCCACACCAATAACTGGTACTTCGTTGACCTTTGATATCGATCAAATCGGTAATGGAAACTTATTGTTTGGTACAGTGACTTCAAATAGCTCCACTTATAATTTGATCTGGACAGGGGATGGCAATTCTTGGGATTGGAATATTGGTGTAGTTGGTTCCTCAGATAGCACAGCTATAGACGTAGATATGACTGGTGATTCAAATACAATGGACTTTGATCAAGGTTCTGCGGCAAGCGCAGAAAGGCTTGATATGGATTTAACTTTGGTTGGGTCTAGTAATGTGTTTGATGTAGATGTAGAAACAGATGATGTTACTTGGGACTTTGATGTACTAGGAAGTTCAAATGACATTAACACTCTGCAGAACGATGGATATTATCAAACAATTACTGTTGAGTTTGACGGTGATGGTGCTGATATTGATATTAACCAAATTAGCGGTACTTGCCCACAAGGGATTACTAGCTGTAAAGGTATCGTGACACTTGACGTTACGTCTGATAATGCTACTATCCAGATTAACCAGAAAGATAACGCTGGCGATAGTTAATACAGTTTTACTGATGGGGGTTGCCATTGCTTCCCCTATTGGTGATATTGTTGAGTCAACAGGTGTCGGTTCTCTAGTTAGAGAATCAACCGATAAGGTCGAAGCAACGGTCGGCGAAGAAATCCAGTTAAACGATACTGCCCAGACAGCAAAGGGCAGGATGCTCATTAAGTTTCTCGATGAAGCTGAGCTGTCTCTGATTGAACACTCCAAAGTTTATATCGACAAAGTCTACTACGATCCAGATCCAAGCAAATCTAAGATGGTCATGAAGATGGCTCTTGGAACTGCTAGGTTTGCGAGCGGTAGGCTCGGCATGGTTCCAAAACAAAACATTGACATATCAACCCCAACAGCCACCATAGCGGTTCGGGGTACAGATTTTACATCTACAGTCGACGAATTGGGCAGGTCGCTAGTTATACTTCTTCCCGATGAGTATGGCAATCCCAGCGGTGAAATTGTAGTATCAAATGATGCAGGGTCGGTAACTCTAACCGAAGCATATGCTGCTACGGTAGTATCAAGCATAGCAACTCCCCCGACACAACGAGTCGTTATTGATAACATCACCCCAGCAACTATTGATAATATGTTTATTGTACAGCCACCACCAGAAGTTTCGAAGGCAATACAAGATCAACTGGCTGATGATGGTGCCACTGATATGGGTGCGCTTGATGCTGACTTCTTAGAGTTTGAAGAACTAGAGAAAGATATAGATGATTATACTGGCGGTGGTGAAACTACTCGATTGGATTATGATGCGCTGGGTTCTGACTTGCTTGTTGATGTTCTTGATGTTATTGAAGAACTAATAAGAACTATGGCAGAGTTAGAAGATGTGCAAGAAGGTTCTGGCTCAGGTGACATTATACTTAAAGGTGCTACTTGGGGATATAATAATGATAGCCAATATAATGTATTCAGAGAAGATGGTGGGATAGTTTTTATTAGAGATGTAAATGGGGTAATACGCTTGAAATTTGCCAGCGGTGGTTCCATACGAATTGAGACAGACGTTGACGGATATTCAGGGGTAATAACCGCTGATGGTGGTGATGACATTGGTGTGTTTATTAAGCAGGACTAAATAGCTGTATGAATGATGATGATGAAACAATACTATATTTTTTGAGTGCGTGCCTATTGGGGGCGTACATAATGACATCGAGTTTTGCCAAAGCAGATAACGAAATCTTTATCGATCAATCAGGCAACAACTTTGCGATTGGTGTTGAGCAAATAGGTGCTAACAACAACGCAACAGTCAACGCTGACGGAACGAATCAACAACTACTCATTGTCCAATATGACGAGAATAATGATGTAACAGTCGATGCTACAGGCGATAACAATGGCATTAAACTATGTCAAGGGTGTGCCTTCGATTATCCAGAAAGTTACACTAATCACGACTATTGGTACGATAACTGGGAAGATGGTGGTCACTCAATTGATATAACTGTTACTGGAAGCGGAAATGGTATTTCTGCTCAACAGACTAATCAAGGTGGCGCAGGAGATAATGGTCACAGTTATGACCTAAACTTAACTGGAGATGATAACGAGGTTACGACCATTCAACAACACGATGGCGGTAAGACGATCAACCTTACTATCTACAATGATGATAATGATGTGTTCGTTCGTCAGAAAGGTAGTGGAGCAACTCACACAGCGACCATAGAACTTGATGGTACATATGGCACCGACTTAACACTCAAACAATTCAATTCAACAGCAACTTACTCACTCACACAAAATTGCGTCACTGTTGGCGGTTGCTCTATCTCGGTGACTCAGCAATGACCAAATGGTACTCAGTCCTTCCTGTAATTTTTTTACTTGCTTTTCTGAAGGTTTCACAGTATGATATAGTGAAGTCTGTAGAATATGTGTACTACGATTTTTTACAACGCAATCATGACATCGTTGAGGTCGACGATATCGTGCTTGTTAATATTGATGAAAGAGCTATAGAAAAGGAGGGGCAATACCCTTGGCCAAGACAGACAGTCGCAAAGTATATAAACCAAGCACCAAACAATTCTCTACTTGTATCAACAATGATATGGTCAGAGAAAGACAGATTTTTAGGGGATCAGGAACTATCCGCATCTCTAAGTCACAAAGCAGTAATCCTAGCAAGCGCACCTACACGCCAAACTACTACGAATAATCTCGGCATATATGCCAATGTATCAACATTCGGCTCAGGTCCAGAAACACTAGTCAACTACACAGGTCTATTAATGCCCATCCCCGAGCTTGCTCAATATGCTATGGGGGTGGGTGCTGTATCGGCAGAGCTGGATCAACCAACTGGAGTTCTAAGGAGAGTGCCACTTATAGTGGGCATTAACGGACAGCCATATCCATCTCTGGGTCTTGATGCTGTGAGAGTATTTTTAGGAGAGCCGTCTTACACGGTCAAGAGAAATGAGTTAGGTATTGAGTGGATAAGGCTGGGTCGGCAAGACCCACTTATTACCCAACCGACCTCCGAGTTACCAGTAGCGTTCTGGAATAAATTTAAATCCCAGTCAATTCTAGATCCGATACCCGAAGGAAAGGTTGTTATAATTGGGGTAACAGCTGAAGGAGTTGCTAATCCAGTACCAACCCCAGTGGGTGCAATGTATCCCCACGAAGTTCAAGGTCAGCAAATTCAGACCTTGATATCAGGCGTTCAAATACTACGACCCGACTGGACTGTAGCAGCCGAGCTTGCGATGATTCTGATAGCGAGTCTAAGTATCCTTGTAGCGGTCTACAAACTTCCCACAATTTTTGCGGTGATAGTTTCGCTTGGCGTTCTACTCTCTTTGCCGTTATTTGGTTTTTACGTTTGGCGGGAGTATTACTTTTTCTTAGACGTGATTTGGGCATCGCTTGCGGGTCTCCTAGTATTTGGACAAAGTTCGTTCAACCAGTATTATACTACATACAAGTTGAAAGAGCAAATTAAAAAACAGTTCGGTACTTATTTATCTCCGGACATGGTAGCTGCACTTCAGAAAGATCCTTCGCTATTGAAACTTGGTGGCGAGAGAAAAGAAATGACGTTCCTATTTATGGATATCTGTGGCTTCACTCCGATCTCAGAGCACTATAAAAATAATAATGACCCCGAAGGATTGGTTGATTTAATCAATGAATACCTTGACGCCATGACTAAGATTATATTAAACAATGGTGGTACGATTGACAAGTACATGGGTGATTGTATTATGGCATTCTGGAACGCACCAGTACAGTGCGAAAACCATGCGGAGATGGCGGTTAAGTCCGCTATAGAAATAGAATCTAAGACCAACGAACTGAAAGCAGTCTACAAAGAAAGGGGTCTACCTGATATTAATGTTGGCACTGGCGTGAATACTGGAGATTGTATTGTCGGTAACATGGGTTCGGAAACTAGGTTCGATTATTCCGTGATTGGCGATGCGGTAAATCTAGCTGCAAGGTTGGAAGCAACTGCTGCTCGTCATGAGTATAAAGAATACAAAACTATTATCTCTTCATTCACTAGAGATATGCTCCCTGCTCAATATAAGTGCGAGAAGATCGGAGACATAAAGGTCAAAGGAAAGGAAGACCTTATAACCATATATTCCCCAAAGTTATAATCATATACTAAAAAAGTATAAAAAAAGTATAAATAATGCTTTACTTTCTCACGCATATCCAGTATAATAGCTGTATAAATTGAGAACTAAGAGAGAGCTTTGATATGACTAAACTTACTAATAAAATCGTTATTGATACTCAGTATATGGAGAACTACTCCGATGACCCAACGACTCCTTACTGGAAGTCTAAGGGAGGATCGATTTACACGATCTATGGTAACTGGGATACTTCGGTTGAGGAGTGGTCTAAGGTTGAAGATGTAGTTCGTGAAGTTAGCAAACTCATCGAGTATAGCAACCCTGCTTCTGAGGAGTATGTTATTGGTTCTCGTGTAGTTGATGCTGACAAAACTGTTACTGAAGATTGGGAATCTGAGTGTGTTATTGCCAAGAACTTCTATGGTAACTATGTCCTTACTCGTGAAACCTATTTGGGCTCAACTGAGTCTTGGGTTATGTTGCCTGAGGGTGATCGTGAGAACTATATTAATTTGAAAAAAACAGGATAAAGTCCTTTACTTTCCTGTTTGGATGTAGTATAATACCTGTATTGATTAATTAAAGAGAGAGAATTTTATGTCTAATCGTGACCAAGCTATGAAAATCCTTGAGCAAATCCAAAAGGCTCACCTTAATAAGAACGATAGTCCTCACTTTCATATTGGTTATCTACAGGCACTTGTTGGTACTCTTGCCGAAAGAGATTCTACCATTCTTGATGAGTTGACTTCTACTTTGGACTGGGTAAATCAATAATGTCGATGGTGTGGTGTGTTAGTTGGTATACTAAGGATGAGGAAAGGCGCATTGAGTGGAACGTGCCAGACCCATGGTTTCTAGAAGCCAAGTTGATCGAACAGGGAATTGACCCTGATAAAATTGACATTTATGAAAAGGATGTATCATGATTCCAATAAATTCTAAATTGGCAGTGGCTATTGGTTTAATTTTAATGTATGGTAGTGTTGGCGCTATTGAAGCTGACACTATGCAACTTTGGAAAGCATTTAGCTTTGGCTTAATTGGTAGTGTGCTTGCAATCGATGGCGCTATCCGTATGAACGAGAACTCTGATGTATAGTAAATATTCTAAAGATAAAGTAATCCTAACTGACTGTGATGGTGTCCTCCTTGATTGGGGGCATTCTTTCTTTCAGTGGATGCGTGCACGTGGTTACCATCCAGTTGATGGTGCTGAAAAGATGTATAAAATTGAAGAAGTCTTCGGTAGAACCCGAGCGGTTACTAAACCATTAGTCCGCCAGTTTAATGAAAGCGCATGGATGAAAGACTTGACGCCATATCGAGATGCGGTGAAGTATGTCCGTAAACTCCATGAAGATCATGGCTATGTTTTCCATTGTATCACGTCTCAGTCATTAGACCCCAAAGCTAGAGAGCTTCGTATTGAAAATCTAGAAAAGGTTTTCGGTAAGGGTGTGTTTGAGGTTGTTACATGTTTAGACTGCGGTGCTGATAAAGACGAAGCTCTTGAAGAATATCGTGACAGTGATTTATATTGGATTGAAGATAAGCCAGCCAATGCCGATCTAGGTGTTGCTATGGGTCTTGATTCGATATTACTTGCTCATGGACACAATGTAAGTTATAATGGTAATGCTACTAGAGTAATCAATTGGCGTGAAGTATACGAAACTATTACAGGTTAAATATTATGAATATTGAAGTTGGCAAAGAGTATGCAGTATCCCCGAAGTGGAAAAAGTCGTTTGAAGAAAATGAATATTGGGCTGACGGAAAGGGTAAGAGAATTACTATTACCACATTGTGGCGTGGCGGTACGATTAACATTACCCCGCAGAACCAAGATGAAGCTGCTTGGTTGTCGCAGGCGGTGAGTCAAGAAGATGATGATATCTTTGAGCCATATTCGTTTGAAGAATATGAATACCAGTCAGCTTGGGATGGGATTTCTGTAGATTTGTGCTTTAATGGATTCGATGGTAATGATGGTGATGATTTATCTGAAGAATGTCAAAAGATACAGGATGGATATGATGAGGACAGCACTATGTTCCTTGAGGAAGAGGGGTTTGATATTGACGATTCCGAAGTATTTATGTATGGCGAACTTGACGTAGAAGAAGTTTAATGAAGTTTTATACCCATGCCCATGTGCGTAGCAATACAGTCTGCGTTCGTGGGTATAAGAACGGAAAGCGCTTCGATGAAAGGGTTGAATACAACCCAACACTATACGTTCCATCTCGTAAAACATCAGACTATCAAACACTGACTGGTGAATATGTTGAGCCGATGCCTATGGGCACTATCAAAGATGCTAAGCAGTTCGCTAAGAAATATGAGGGCGTTGATAACTTTAAGATCTATGGTTCAACTAAATTCGCATACGTTTATCTGAACGAAAAGTTCGGCAACGATTATGACGTTGATCAAGTTAAGGTGGCTAACATTGATATTGAGGTTGGCTCTGAAGAAGGATTCCCCAACCCAGATCTGGCCACTCAGCCAGTTACTGCTATTTGTATATCGTACGACCACCCAAACGGCAACAAGCGCTACTATGTAATTGGTAATGGTAAGTATGAGCGAACTCGTGATGATGTTCATTATATTGACGCCAAAGATGAGATGCGTTTACTATCGGTGTTCTTGAGCTTCTGGGAAAAACTTGATCCCGATATTATTACTGGTTGGAATATTGAGGGGTTTGATATACCATACTTGGTCAATCGTATCAGTAAACTTCTGGGCGAGAAAGAAGCTCGACGCCTTTCGCCATACAGTTGGATAAAGAAGCGAGAGATTACCAAGTTCAACCGAATCGAAACGATGTATGAATTGGTTGGTGTCGCAACTCTGGATTATCTACAACTTTACAAGAAGTTTACATATTCTCAACAAGAATCTTATCGGCTTGATCATATTGCTTTTGTAGAACTCGGCGAGCGTAAGTTGGATTACTCTGAGGTTGAAAATCTACACCAGTTACATAAACTTGACTATCAGAAGTTTATCGACTATAATATAAAAGACGTTGAGCTTGTCGATCAAATTGAAGATAAGATGAAGCTGATTGAAATGGCTTTGGCGATTGCGTATGATGCCAAGGTTAATTACAACGATACGTTTACTCAGGTTACGATGTGGGATGTACTTATACATAATTATCTCATGAGTAAGAATATCGTGATACCGCCAAAGGAAGATACAGTTAAAGATTCTACCTTTGCTGGTGCATATGTGAAAGACCCGCAAGTGGGAATGCATGATTGGGTTATGAGTTTTGACCTTAATTCTCTGTATCCTCACTTGATTATGCAATATAACATCTCTCCCGAAACTATGGTTGAAGATGAGTTTATGATAGATGTCAAAGTTGATGACATTATTGATAGGGATGTAGATACTCACCCGCACCACGCTATGGCTGGTAATGGTCGATACTTCAGGAAGGACAAGCAAGGATTCTTGCCTGAAATGATGAACAGGATGTACACTGAACGAAAGAGCTACAAGAAATCGATGCTTGAAGCTGAAACAGAACTTGAATTAATTAATAAAAGGTTGGCACAATTATGAAGAAAGGTGATGTAGTATCTCTGGTCACATTGACTGGTGAGTTTGTTGGTAAATTTGAAGATCAAACTACGGCAGGTGTGAAGTTAAAAGACCCACGCTGGGTTATCCATGGCGAACAGGGTATGGGCTTTGCTCACGGTTTGTGTTCAACAGGTAAGAACGACCCAACTGATGTTGAGTTCTTCAGTGGTGGTATTGTTTTTGTTACAGAATGTAATGAAGATGTCGAGAAAGCGTATCGTCAAGCAACGAGTGGACTAATCCTTTAATGATTGAAAATATGAGTAAAGCTGACCTTCTCGAGCGTAAGAAGCAGGTCATCAAAGATATAAGCAAGTACAAGAACTTGCAGCTTGCCAAGAAGGTTCAGCTAAACTCAGCCTATGGTGCGGTTGGTAACAAATACTTCCGCTTCTTCGATGTGAGGAAAGCAGAAGCAATCACACTATCAGGGCAGTTGTCAATTAAATGGATTGAGAGGAGAGTTAATGAATACCTTAATAAGTTACTTCAAACATCCGAAGCTGACTATGTTATTGCATCGGATACGGATTCTATCTATGTCAACTTCGATGCGCTTGTACGCAAATGCTTTGAAGAGGGAAGTGACCCTGTCAAGATCGTCAATTTCCTGGACAAAGTTGCAGCTGAGAAGTTGGAACCTTTTATTGATAAAAGTTATGAGGAATTGGCACGAATAACAAACTCGTATGAACAGAAGATGTTCATGAAGCGAGAGGTTATTGCGGATAAGGCTATCTGGACTGCTAAGAAAAGATACATGATGAACGTGTATGATAACGAGGGAGTCCGATATGCCAAGCCCAAGCTGAAGATGATGGGGATTGAAACTGTAAAGTCATCAACTCCTCAGTCTTGCCGAACAGCACTTGAAGAAGCGATTAATATTATTATGAACAGTGGCGAGGCAGAGGCTCAGTCATTTATATCTGACTTCCGATCCAAGTTTGAGAAGCTGACTTTTGAAGAAGTCGCATTCCCCAGATCCGTTTCTGACTTTGGCAAGTATGATGATGGTAAGAAGGATTTGACCATACCCAAAAGTACACCGATTCATGTTCGTGGCGGTCTAGTTTATAATCACCTGATCAAGAAGCATGGTCTTGAGAAGAAGTATGAATTGGTAAAGGATGGGGAGAAGTTGAAGTTCTGTTACCTAAATAGTCCGAACCCTGCTCAACATAATGTAATCAGCGTTATGACAACGTTGCCTAGAGAGTTTGACCTGAGCAGTTATATAGACTACGAGACGCAATTTAATAAAGCGTTTCTTGACCCATTAAAAGTTATACTCGAGTCAGTTGGCTGGAGTGATGAGAAGAAGTCTAGTCTTGAAGACTTTTTCGGATAGGAGAAAGGTATGAGCGAATTCGATTTTGATTTTGGTTTTACGGCTGTCACTGAAGACGAACTAGATAGCGTACAACAGGCAAGTACTGCTGCTAAGACTGCGTCAGAAACAGCTGATAGTTGGGAAGCCAAATGTGCTGACCTGTACAATACATTCAAACCATTGCTTAACAACTTGGCTAAGAATCCAGAGAAGGATTACATATATTGGCCAAACCGCATGGGCAAGCTGGAAGAGTTTAGTGATCTAATTGATAAGATATATAATAGTTGACTTTGAGATTGATTTGGTATATAATAGTATAATAGTTTTGATGAGAGGTTTATAATGAGTTTTTTGACTGACATGGTGAAGGGTATTGACAATACATCCCTTCTTGCTGATGGTGGTAATAGTTCTGAGTTTTCGGGATCTATTGACACTGGTTCTTATATTTTAAATGCTGCCATTTCTGGTAGTATCTATGGCGGTGTTCCTAATAATAAGATCACCGCTTTTGCTGGTGAGTCTGCTACTGGTAAGACTTTCTTTGTACTTGGGGTGCTCAAGCAGTTCCTTGAAGATAACAAAGACGGTGGTGTCATTTACTTTGATACAGAGGCTGCTGTTACTAAGCAGATGATGGATGATCGTGGTATTGATACCAAGCGTGTAGTTATTTCTGAGCCATCTTCGATTGAAGAGTTCCGTACTAATGCGACTCGTATCTTGTCTACTTATATTGAGCAAGGTAAAGACGCTCCTCCGATGATGATGGTACTTGACTCACTTGGTATGTTGTCATCAGCTAAAGAACTTGCTGACACTGAAGCTGGTAGCGAGAAGCGTGATATGACCAAGTCGCAGTTACTGCGTGGTACATTCCGAGTTCTTTCGCTGAAGCTGGCTAAAGCTAATGTGCCTCTGCTAGTTACTAACCACGTCTATGATGTTATTGGTGCGTATATTCCTACCAAAGAAATCACTGGCGGTGCTGGTCTCAAGTATGCTGCGTCTTCGATTGCTATGCTTGGTAAGAAGAAAGATAAAGATGGCACTGATGTCGTTGGTAATATTATCAAGGTAACAATGCATAAGTCTCGATTCACTAAAGAACAGAAAAAGGTTGAAGTGAAGTTATCATACGAGACTGGTCTTGATCGTTACTATGGCTTGCTTGACCTTGCCGAGAAGTATGAGATCATCAAGAAAGTATCGACTCGATTTGAGTTACCTGATGGTCGCAAAGTATTCGGTAAGGCAATTAACAATAACCCAACTGAATATTTTACTGACGAAATTATGGCTCAGCTTGAAGTTGCTGCTGGCAAAGAATTCAAGTATGGTCAGGTTGGTATTGATGAGGTAGTTGAGGAGGCTGAAGATGCCAGTTAAATATAAATTGGTTGAGAAGGATGAAGCATATCACTCTGACCATTGGGCGATTGAGGTGTTGGAGGGCGAACTAGAGGGATTCGTCTTTCAATATGACACCGTTAAGTTTAGGGAAGAAGATGGTCAAGGCATTCTAGACTTTGAAGTATTAGATGTGCAGAATGGCGAAATGGTTGACGTTAATAATGAGACTACTTCTAATATACTTGGCGGGATACTTGTAGATATTATTGAACAACAGATGAGAGAGATGGAAAATGGCGACGGAAACACTGATACTGAGGCACCTGCTTAATGATGAAGGGTATGCGAGAAGAACACTTCCATATCTGAAGCCAGAATATTTTTCAGACCGTATTGAGAAAACGGTCTACCAGCAGATTGATTCGTTTATACAAAACTACAACTCACTTCCTACTAAGGAAGCTCTGACGATTGAGATGGATAAGGTGAAGAACCTATCCGACACAGAGTTTGAGCAATGCGGTGAGTATATCTCCCAGCTGGATATTGAACAGCCTGAAGATGCTGATTGGCTAATCGGCACAACCGAAAAGTTTTGTCAGGAAAAGGCTGTATACAATGCCATCATGGAAAGTATCAGTATCCTAGAACCTAATGACAAGGAAGATCGGGATAAGGGTTCAATCCCTGAGTTACTTTCTGATGCCCTTGCCGTTTCTTTTGATCCCAATATTGGTCACGATTTCGTTGAAGATGCTGAAGATCGTTATGACTTTTATCATCGTAAGGAAGAACGTGTTCCGTTTGACCTTGAGTACATGAACAAGATAACTCAAGGTGGTCTGCCTCGTAAGACGCTAAACATTCTGATGGCTGGCACTGGCGCAGGTAAATCTTTGGCTATGTGTCATATGGCTTCGGCTAATATGATGGATGGTAAGAACGTTCTCTACATTACAATGGAGATGGCTGAGGAAAAGATTGCGGAGCGTATCGATGCCAATCTACTCAATGTGACACTCGACGACCTGAAGAGTTTATCTAAAGCGATGTATGATAAGAAGATTGCTAGGGTAAAGGGTAAGACAACTGGTAAGTTAATTGTAAAAGAATATCCGACTGCCTCTGCTGGTGTTGGTCACTTTCGCCACCTAATCAATGAGCTGAAGCTCAAGAAATCATTTGCGCCTGATATCATTTATATTGACTATCTAAATATCTGCATGTCATCTCGGCTTCGTAATGGCGGTAATCACAATTCCTACACTTTGGTCAAGGCTATTGCTGAAGAGATTCGTGGGCTGGCAGGCGAGCAGAACGTGCCGATCGTATCGGCTACGCAAACAACTCGTAGTGGTTATGGTAGCAGTGACATTGACTTGACTGATACATCTGAGTCGTTTGGTTTGCCAGCTACAGCTGACTTTATGGCAGCGCTGATTGTGACTGAAGAACTTGATGAAATTAATCAGATTATGATCAAGCAGTTGAAGAATCGTTATGGTGACCCTGGACAGTATAAAAGGTTCATGGTTGGCATTGACCGAGCTAAGATGCGACTGTATGACGTTGAGCAACAGGCTCAAGAAGATGTTGTCGATAATGGACCTGTGTTTGATAATACCACATATGGCAAGCGCATGAAGGAAGATGATTCAATGCAGTGGATGACCAAAAAAGCTGGACGAAAAGACTTCGGTGGCTTTAAGATGTAACACGATAGTATAGGTGCTTCTCTCTCACTCTCTCTCGCACCTATACTTCGCCTGACCTGAGTATGTCGACAAACTGCTCCCTTTTCTATTTACTTTATGTTATAAATAGGGTATAATTATATTTTAGACTAAGGCTCGATATGCATAATTTCAATGAATACTTGACGGAAGCTACTAAACAGTGGTTGGGGTTTGACTCTCTACCGTCAGCAATGAATCCTGAATTGCGAAGATTCCTCAATCGTCTACAGAAAGTAGCAGATTCCGAATCAATCTACATTGAGCCGAAATACGATTTCAGAAGAGCAAAGACACGCCTAGTCATTAAAGTGACAGATAAAGCTGCATTGCCTAAAATTGTATCACATAAGACTTTGGTCGGTTATGGCTTCTCCCCTTCTGGTGATAAGTATGTTTCATCTAAGTTGGTAAATATTGCGCTGACACCATCAGGCGGTATTCGCGGAACTGGTAAACTGCCACGGAAGGGAGAAGCGGTAACAATACCGTCAACAGCTGAGCAAGAAAAGGGTTCTATCGAATACTTCTCAGCTATGTTTAAGAATAAAAAAACAGACCTCAAGAAAATATCTGATGCTGTAGGTTATCCTTTCAGCGCTGAATGGATGCATAATTTTGAACAGCAGTATAGAGCATTCAGTTCTAATATGGGAACAGATTTTTCTAAGCATAAAATACACTTAGATTCAGAGAGAAACGACTCTAACATATTATTCGCTCTAGCAAAGAAGTTCGGCTTGACCGATTTGAAGGATAACTGGAACCCAGCTGACATCTGGATTATGTCATTGAACCGATCGCAGATAATTAGGCAAACAACTGATATCACAACTCTTGAAGAATATAATGCTTGGTTGGCTAGTAAGTATGAAGATAAAGAAATTATTGGTGTCTCGCTAAAGAAAATATCTGCTAGCAAGACTGGTAGGTTTGAAACAGTTTCTTCGGTTGATTTGCCTGACGTTGACGTTAAGGTAAGTCGTGTATTATTTGACCCATTCCAAAAGAACTTTATTCTAGAAACTTCTGGTAACATTACTGGGTTTAATATCAGAGTTGGGTATAAGGCAGCAACTGTTTCGAGAGACTCGGATATTCGTATTTACCTTGAGGGTAGACAAAAAGGTTCTCAGGTTCAGCTCGGTGCTATTTCTGCTCAACTGTTCCCGAAACTAGCATTAGAGAATGGTTATGATATTCCTTCGGATAAAGTTAAGATTATGAACGACCCGATGAAATACCTGAACACTACGTTGCCCAAACTACTAAAAGACTCAGTAGTAGAGGATAAGGTATCACCATTCCCAGATTCAGAAATAGCACTTAAAGCTGGTGCGTTTCTAACATACTATCTTGAGATTTTATTAGAAAGCAACCCCGACATACTGAAGAGTTGCTACTACTCAAGTACTAAAGTAAATGACTTCTCATCAATTCACTGTAAACTATACTAGGATTATGATGCATTCCTTTAAAGAATTTAAACAAGAACTGAACGAAGGTGTAAATGACCCTTCAATCTTCAAGGCAGTATTTCTAGCTGGTGGTCCAGGCTCAGGTAAGTCTTTCGTTGTAGGTAAGACTGCGTTGCAAGCGTTGGGGTTTAAGTTAATCAACTCTGATGATGCGTTTGAAGCAGGTCTTAAGAAAGCAGGACTAACTACATCTCCCGAAGATATTGCTTCGGCTCAAGGTCAAGAGATACGTGCTGGCGCAAAGGCGCTGACTGGCAGAAAGATGAAGCTGGCTCTCGATGGTCGACTCGGTCTGGTTATTGATGGAACTGGTAAAGACTATGCTAAAATTAAAAAACAAGTTGACGAACTGCGTAAAATCGGTTATGCTGTTAAAATGATATTCGTTAATACTGACTTAGAAACTGCCCTTGACCGTAATAAAGAAAGGGAGCGTTCTGTGCCTGATAAAATGGTAGAGAAAATGTGGAAGGACGTACAGAAGAATATTGGTAAGTTCCAAGGTCTTTTCCGCAGTCGTATGATTATTGTTGATAACTCTGAAGGTTCTGACATTGAGCGATCAACTATAGAAGCGTATAAAGATATTAAAACTTGGGCTGCGCAGCCTCCTGAAAATAGGATTGCTGCCAAATGGATTAAAGGACAAAAGAAGAGGTAATTATGTATAAATCTGAATATATGGATTGGGACCCGTTCACTTGGAAAAGAGTAATCGACCCCAGATGGCGTGACGACAACAAATCAACAAGAATCACTAACCCAAAGTACAAGCTGGTTGAGGCTGGGGGTAATTGGGAAATAAGTGAGATTATAGAGCCATATACTGCCGAACATGTATTAGTGCTTAAAGATGTGAGTTCACGAAAGCCACACAGAGGGACTGAGATATTTGATTATGTCCATGAAGCCAAAGAAGCTGCAGCTAGATGGGACTGTGAACGATTTGAATTGGGATGCGAACCGCCAAGGGATTGGGAAGAAGAAACCGAAGAAGAAGAGGCTTCAGGCGAAAATGGAATCATTTAAGCAGTTTAATGAGTCGGTCAAACTCAAATGGAAGAAAGTTCCAGATGGTTTTGGTGCTGGCAATAAAAAAGTATTCAAGCACGTTTCTTCAGATGGCAAGTATGAGATCCGCCTATCTGGTATGGATTCTATGAGAAAGAACAAAGATGGCAGTCAGAAAGTAATGCCCACATTGTTTGATCAAACCAAAGTAGGGGGCGATATACCTCGTCATCCAGTTACTGCATATAAAAATGTTGGCGAAGCTAAGAAGAACGCCCAACGATGGCACGATGAGCACTATAATGAAAAATCTTAATTCATTCTTAATTGAACAAAAAAATACACATATGACGCATCTTGAGGATGCTGTACTTTATGGAGGTGTAACTGGTGCGAGACAAGCTATTAATCTGCTTAGATCTATGCGTGACATGTTGTCTGGCAGTTCTAGTCGGGGGGTTTCTACTACTGTTAAGTGGGATGGCGCTCCTGCTATCTTTGCTGGTCAAGATCCGAGAGACGGGCAGTTCTTCGTCGCCAAAAAAGGCGTGTTCAATAAGAACCCCAAGATCTATAAAACCGCTGATGAAGTAGACGCTGACACTAAAGGTGATCTAGCAGCTAAACTGAAGCTGGCTCTGAAACATTTACCTGCCCTTGGAATTACTGGTGTGGTTCAAGGTGACTTCTTGTTCAGTAAGAGCGATTTAAAGAACGAAACGATAGATGGCGAAAAGGTTACTACATTCCACCCTAATACAATTGTATACTCTGTTCCTAGTAAATCAGAGATGGGTAAAGCCATTCGGTCAGCTAAGATCGGTATTGTTTGGCATACTGTTTATAGTGGTGAATCTTTTGAGACTATGACTGCTTCGTTCGGTGAGAAGATATCTGAGAAGCTGACAAAGTCGTCTGATGTTTGGTTTGTTGACCCTGAGTTCACTGATATTTCTGGTAAGGCTACATTTACTGAGAAAGAAACTAAAGCTGTGACCAAGTCAATTAGTAATGCTGGTAAGATATTCCGTAAGTTGGATTCAGCTACCATGAACGCTATCTCTAATAACCCAGAGCTGATTCGACAAATTACAGTTCACTTTAACACTAAAGTAAGAGCAGGGCAAAAGATAACTAACGTAAGTTCTCATGTTCGCGACCTTGTCAATCATATTACTGGGTTTTATGCAAAAGAAGAAGGCAAGCGTAAGACTGCGAAGGGTAAGAAAGTTCAGACTGATAAGCGTGACGAAATACTGAAGTTCTTTTCTAACGCCAACAAGACTAACTTGCAGAATATCTTTCTAATGATGAATGAGTTAATTGACGCAAAAGAAGCAATCATCAAGAAAATGGATAAAGCCAGCAATATAGATACGCTACTTAGAACTGCTGATGGGTTCCAAGTAACTGCCCCAGAGGGTTATGTTGCTATTGACAATGATGGTAGTGCGCTGAAACTAGTAAATAGAATGCAGTTCAGTCATGCTAACTTCTCTGACAATTATATAAAAGGTTGGAGTTAAAACTTTTATAAATAGACTACAAATGGGTTGCCCACATAAGAGGCTCGCATTGGTTCATGCGTTAAAAGAATCGTATAATCCGAATAGGAGAAATGCGATGAGTTACGAACTAACTTACAGAGGTGTAAAATACACCAAGCAAGTTAAAGCAACTTCAGGCGTTAAGAAAGCGTCTAAGTAATTTAACTGGAGAAGGGGGCTGCCATAGTGTCCCCACTTACACGTTAAGCCCACGGGAAACACGTATGAAGAAAGTAGTATTTACATTTGGCAGACTTAATCCACCTACAGTCGGTCATCAAAAGCTAGTCGATAAAATCACATCTACCGCCAAGAGAGAAAAGGCTGATGCTAAAGTCTTTCTTTCTCACAGCCAGAATAATAAGAAAGACCCACTCACCTATGCCGAGAAGATTCGTTTTGCTCGTAAGGCATTCGGTAAGGTAATTGAACAATCAAATTCTAAGACTATTATCCAGATTCTAAAAGAACTAGAAACTGCTGGGTACACTGATATCATATTAATCGTTGGCTCTGACCGAGTCAGTGAGTTCGGTGGTCTACTTAATAAGTACAACGGAAAAGATTACAACTTTGACTCGATTGACGTAGTATCAGCTGGCGCTAGAGACCCAGACGCAGTTGGCGTTGCTGGTATGTCAGCATCAAAGCTAAGAGCATTGGCAGTCGAAGGTAAATTTGATACATTTAAGACTGGGTTGCCTAAGAAGTTGAGCGACTCTGATGCCAAGGATTTGTACGATACCATCCGATCAGTAATTAAAGAAGATTTAGATGAGCAGAAGAAGCCATTATCTATATCTCAGCGTAAGGCTATTGGTCGAAGAATGAAGCGCCTTGCTCCCAAGTTACAACGCATCAAGAAGATGAAAGCCAAAAAGATGGCTGATGCTAAGACTATCCAGAAGCGAGCGCAAAAGGCAGCGATTAAACTGATTAGGAAGAAAGTTGCTGGTAAGAAAGGTCAAGACTATGCTAATCTAAGTCCAGGCGATAAAATGAATGTCGACAGACTAGTGGCTAAGAAGTCAGCGATTATACAAAAACTAGCTAAAAAACTAATCCCCGCAACACGTAAAAAGGAGATAGCGAGATTGAAATCACAAAGAGGTTCAAAGAATGAGAATTTTGATGCGATATTCGAATCAGTTATTCTTGAGCGTCAAGACTCAGATATTAAAGATAGGGAAGGCAGTCAACCTGCGAAGTACCATAGCGGTTTGGCTAAGTCAACTAAGACTAAGCGTGATTCGCAGTTCCAGAAAGGCGCAGAGAAAGATTCAGGTGATCCGAGCGCATATCCTGATAAGCATGTGGGTGATTCTGATGCTAAGACAAGTACTTCCAAGCATACTAAGAAGTATCGTCAAATGTTCGGCGAAAAGCAAGTCGACGACGTCAAAGCCAGAATAGAAAGAGAAAAGACTTCTGATAAGAAAAAGCATGACCGCATGATGGATCGTGCTAGAACTTCTGATACTAAATCTAAGAACCAGCAAACTGAAGAGTTTGATCTCACCGAAAATGCCAAAGCAGCATTAATGAAGAAAGCAGATAAATCAGGCATGCCATACGGTATACTTAAAAAGGTATATGATCGTGGAATGGCAGCATGGCGTACTGGTCATCGTCCAGGTGCTAATCAACAGCAGTGGGCGTTTGCTCGAGTTAATAGTTTCGTTACTAAGGGCAGCGGTACTTGGGGTAAAGCTGATGCTGACTTGGCTGCCAAGGTTCGAGGTTCTAAAGCTGAATCTGTCAATGAGGAAATGGATCCTAGAGATCATGTCAAAGAAAAGGATGGAAAGTTTTGCGTTTACAACAAAGATGGTGAAGTTGTAAAAGAATTCGATAAAGAAGAAGATGCTAACAAGTATGCTATCGCCAATCATGACAGCCTGATGGAATCAAAGATGAGTGATGACATCGATAAGGTCAAGTCCAAGACTATACAGAAGAAGCGTTATACAGCTGCAGCTAAAATTTTGAAGGATATTATTAAGAGAAAGAAGGCTGAAGCGAAGAAGAAAGGCATTCCTGTTCGTCATGGTAACGAATACTATGCTGGCGTTGTCGCTAAGCAATATGACGTTAACCCTAGAGTTTTGCGCACTATGGCTGAGCAGATGATAGTTGAAGATGACCGTGCTGGTGGATTCGGTTCTGATAAATTGCGCAAGAAGTATCAAAAAGATACTCCGTGTGAATGCACAGAGGTGTATGAAGACCTAATAGTTGAGGAATCAGAATATCAAGGAAGAAAGGTAAACCTAAATAACCCGTTCAGATTGCCTTCTGGGTCTAAGAAGAAGTTTGGCGTGTATGTTAAGAACGATAAAGGTAACGTGGTAAAGGTTACTTTTGGCGATCCTAATATGGAAATCAAAAGAGACGACCCAGCAAGAAGAAAGAGTTTTAGAGCAAGACATGATTGCGCTAATAAAACAGATAAAACCAAAGCAGGTTACTGGTCATGCTATCAATGGCGAGCCAGTGCCAAAGTTGACAATTAAGGAAAACTATAATGAAATCATTAAATACAGTCATCCGTGAGATGCATAATAAAGTAGAAGAAACGGTTGACCTTGATGAGTCAACAAAAGCGTATGCTGCGTCACTAGAAAAGATGGCTAGTGACAAAAAGTTAAAGAATATCTCGAAGAAAGATCGTGACATTCTGTCTAAACTAGCTGATATGATGAAGAACGCCAATGAAGAAATTGATCTTGATGAAGATGCGCTCAATGAAGCTATCGAATCTATTGTTGAAGAAGATGAATTGCTTGAAGATTACTTCAAAGTTCAGTATTTCGGCAAAGATGGTAAGCCAGAAGCTGGTAAAGAATCAAACTTCAAAGACGAAAAGTCTGCTAAAAGATATCTAGCTAGAGCGCAGAAAGCTGCTAAAGTTGGTGAGTACAAGCTATCTAAGGAAAAGGGTAAGCTAGAGTCTGTCGAATTAGAAGAAAACGTAGGCAAGAAAGTCTATGAGAAAAAGGTTGGCCAAAGTACAGTAAAAGTATTCAAATATTCAAAAGGGCAAATGTTTGCGTTCTTCGACTCAAAGGGATATGGCGAAACAAATGTTCAAATTAAAAAATTAGATAAAAAGGTTATTGATATGGCTGTTAAGCATTTTGATGATAACAAAGGTTTGCTTGGCTCTAGTTTAGATTCTATCTATGAGTCTGCTAATGTATTTGGCCACTCAGCTAATCATGGTATCAGCGACTCACTACTTGCTGCTGTCAACCGTGTAGTTACTGGCGAAGCTGATGCTGTTGAGCCTGAAGCTGCTGACCAAAACGAAATCATTGAAGCAGGTGCTGAAGAACTGGGCGAAGCTGCAATTAAAGATGTACAGGGCAAGGATGGTAAGAAGTATGCTATCGAGCTTCAGAAAAATGGTCGCAAGGTAGCGGTTCGAACCAAGAATCAGTTTGGTGATATTGCCACTATCGACCTGAAGAAAGCTGCTAAATTATTTGAACAAGACGTTCTAGATAAGCTCGTTGAAGACAATACTAATGACGACTCTGACGATGGCGAAGGTCTTGATAAAGTTCAGCCTAAAGCTGTGAAGAAGAAGTTTAAAGATCGTAAAGATAAAGACATCGACAATGACGGTGATGTTGACGATTCTGACAAGTTCCTCCACAAGAAACGTAAGGCAATATCTAAAGCGGTTAATGAAACTGATGACGAGCCTAAAGAAAAAGAAGATAAGAACGATAAGAAAAAAGGCGCTGAGTCTGTTGACGTTAAGCCCAAATTAGATGAAGCTGCTTTTAAAGCAAAATATGGTAGTCGCTGGGGAGTTGTACTTGAAGCAACTGCTAATAAATTGGCTATGAAAAATACTAAATAAGAAGTAAATAACAATATCTTAAGAGGATAAAGAAATGAGTTTATGGGGAATGAAAGACAGTAAGACTGTCGATTCAACTACTATTCAAATTGATACTGCTGGCGCTTTGACTGGCGTCGACACTACATTTACAACGCAACTAGCTGTTGGTGACTTTATTTTAGTTGCTGGCGCACACTTCCGAGTCAAAGAAATTGCTAGTGACACTGCTGCTACAGTTGTAACTGCTGACAGCGCTGACCCAATCGTTGCTGTGTCTGCTACAGGTACATTTATTGTATCAGAAAAGCCGATATATGTTGATGCTGCGTCTAACGAATCACTTGCTGAAGTATATGGTGCTGATACTGGCGAAATGACTGAAGATGCTGGCGCTCAAGGCATCGCTCATGCTGGTTGGATTAAGCGCACTGTTGGTACTGGCGGTCGTGCTGGTCGTGTTCAGTTTGAAACATTAGTTGCTGCTAGTTCTATTACTGGTGATGCTGCTGATGATGCAATCCTTGCTGATCTTCCGCCCGAATAAGGATTGAGTCATGGCTGATAAAAAGGTAACACAACTAGATTCTCTGACTTCTCTGTCAGGTGACGACCTTTTTATGGTTGTTGATGACCCTGCGGGAACGCCATCTAGTAAGAAGATTACTGTAACGAATGCGTTTACTGGTATGACAGCGGTGCTTTCGGCAGGTTCAGTTACAGGTACGTTTGCGTTAAAACAGAATACACCAGAATCTAGTACACAGGATGGGTCTTTTCCAGCGGGATCAATATTTTACGATAATGATTACATTTACGTTGCGATAAGCACCTCAACAATTCGAAGAGCAGCACTGAGCGATTTCTAATATATGTTTGAAAATTTGACGGAAGAAAACTTCCAACTTTTTGCTATGAAATGTTATACAAACCCGCATTGTGCGGATTTATTAGAGTTTCAAGATGACCTAAAGCGAATCAGGTACATCAAGCGATTGTTTAAGAAGTATAGGGAAACAGGCGAATTAAAAGAAAGGTTGATATTAAACCACTTAATTGTGTTGTATAATATGTTCGAATCAAGACCAGCAACTAGAATGTTGTTTTTGAAGCTCGAGGGATATTATGAATATCTCAAACCTTTCTTGATATTCTTGGGGTACTACCCAACCGAACTTGGGTTGGTTGAAGGCAAACGTGTTCTGGATTCAGAAATATCGTTAGACGCAGATATAGTTAAAGTTTTAAGGAATATCTAATGGCAGGTAAAATTACAGATCTCATACTGGTCTATCAGTTTTTGAAGAGGTTGACAACGCCATTTAATAAGACTGAAGCGTTTAAACTTGGCATCATTGACAAAGACGGTAAAGTTCTTAAGAAATCTAAAGAACTAGAAACTACAGCTGAGAAGAATGCATATGGGTACTATGACCGTATGGTGTTCAATCTTAAAAAGGTACTCGAAAAGGTTCCAGGCGGTAAGTCGCAGTTTGCATCATATGCTGCTGCGCTTTTCCTGATCAAGGAAAGTAATACTAGCAAAGACTATACTGAACAAGAATTAATGGAAGGGTTGTACGAAGCTATGTCAGATATTGAAGACTTAAAAGAAGAAAAAGAATTCAAGCACTTATTTGAAGATGCTCCTGCTAATGCTACTGGTTCTAATGTTGCTGGTACTGGTGACGATCCTGTTCACTGGAAGAAACCAGACGCTCGTAAGAAAGAAACCAAACAATTCTTGAAACGATATCTTGAGCAGTCAGCAAAGCGCAAAAAGATTAAAGAACGAAAAGACTTCCTAAAGCAGTTCGGGTTATAAACTATGGCACAATATAGAATAGACACTCAACAGTTCCTGCCGAATGGCACTACTATTTTTGAAGCGAATATGCTTGCCGATAAAGATGGCAATATTATCAATTCATTTGGTACCGCATCGAATATCCCCATCGCTGCTGGGCAAGTTGCTAATTATTCTCACGTCAATAAATTCGGGTTTAATCCAACAGTAGGTTCAGGATTTGAAATTGTATCTGATCAAAGCGTTGCTGCGCAGCCATACCCAACCACTGCTGTTGCTGTTTCTTTGATCAGTAGCGCAACAACTAATGATGCTGGGTTGAATATAACCATACAAGGTCTTGACGCCAACTATGCGATACAGGAAGAAACTGTTACTTTGAATGCGGGTGGTTCTTTTACAACAACCAATACATACCTTCGTGTGTTTCGTGGTATTGTAAATTCTACGAATCAGGGTAATATAACCATACAGTACAATACATCGCCATCTACTTCTGTGGCAGATATCATCCCTGCTGATGCTGGTCAAACATTGATGGCTGTGTACACAGTACCTGCCGGAAAGACTGCATATCTTATTAAGTTTCAAGGTAATGTAGAAAAAGATACAGGTACGATATTCAGATTAAGAGCTAAACCCTTTGGTGGTCAATTCAGCGTAAAAGGTCAGTTTGGCACATTTGGGTCGGCAGTTACATATGACTACCCAGTACCATTAGTGTTTACTGAAAAGAGTGACATAGAAATACAAGTACAGGCGCAAGGCACTACAGGTGCTGGCGCTCTCTTTGATCTTATACTGGTTGATAACGCATGATAACTAAATCCGACCTAAATGCTATTGAAAAATATGCGGACAAGCTATTTGCTAAGGTCGGCATCGATGTCGAGTTCACTCGTCATTTTCTAGATCGTGCCAATGATGCTCGTAATAAGAAAGATATTAATACAGCCGAACTAACCCGACTCTTCAAGCAAACTTATAAGAAGCACGGCAAAGTTATTCCTAAGATGGGTCCAGATGCTGAAGCTGTAATTAAGGATATGAAGACTGATATTAATGTACCATTCGTATTGAATCTGCGGAAGGGTGAGTTAGAGTTGGTCGCCAAGACAGTAATGCGTAAAAAGAATTTTAAGACACCTGACCGTGAATTAGCGGTTGAGATGGCCAAACGTAACACGCCTGCTAAGGCTGGTAAAGCCTTTGACAGCTTCATCAAGCCTGAAACGGCTCGTAGTGTATCAGAAGAAACAACGCTAACTAAAGTGAATGGAACTCTCAAAAAGGTGAGTGAGTTAAGTCTCAAAAC
>ERZ1039804.287-NODE-287-length-32585-cov-10.617153_pt1 | contig 32585 bp, 46 predicted proteins | sample MGYA00383089_ERZ1039804 | MGnify/ENA primary metagenome ERZ1039804 (study PRJEB29581, sample SAMEA5548359) | metagenome | biome: marine; feature: coastal; material: water | depth 1 m | study: Short-term variability in the microbial, nano- and picoplankton...
GTCTGCATTGCCTAGCGAGTTTCATGCGCTGCAATGGTATGACACAAAAGGTGATGTCGAGAGCAAGGATGCTGACGGCAACCCTGTTAACACTGCAATCACAGATTTGTCTCCATATCAATGGTGTGTAGACGCTTGGCAAGGTGCCTATGATGCAGAGCAAGCTGCTATTGCGGCTGCTGCTGCCGCTGCTGAAGCTGCCGCTGCTGAAGAAGAAGCTCTGTAACTTATGAGCAAACCTACAGTTGCATCAGTTCAAAGCCAGATAGATACACATGAAGCTGTGTGTGCTGAACGCTGGAAAGAAACTATCCTGCGTATTAAACGCATTGAACATATTATGATTGGTACTGCTGGTACTATGATCTTACTGCTATTGAGCGTGATCTTGCGAGGCTGACATGGTAGTTGCTGAAGTGCTGACAGGCATAGCCCTAGTACAGCAGTCGGTTAAGTTTATTAAAGAAAACATTAGCACTGTCCAAGACATAGGACAGATCGCAAGCCAGATAGACGATCTATTTGCTGGCGAAAAACAAGTACAACAAGCTAGGAATAAAAAATCTGGTGGCGGATTAGGCGATCAGTTTGGTGTTGATACTGTAGCTAAAGAAATAATTGACGCTAAGATTGCAGCGGAGAAACTGCAAGAGGTGGCGACTATGGTTGATATGCGCTTTGGTCATGGCACATGGTCAGGCATATTAGCTGAACGCCAAAAGCGTATGCAAGAAGCTAGAGAAGCACAAGCTGCTGCAAGGCGTAAGAAAATCCAAGAAGCAAAAGAGTTTGAAGAAAACATGAAGAATTTTATTCTAGCAATTGTAATTGCTGGGGTAAGCATTGGTCTATTTGTTTTTCTTTTTACGGTGGTGTTATGATTTCAGTAGAACAATTTTTAGCTTGGAAAATACTACCTCGTTGCATGATGCTTGCGTCTACAGTTATGTCATGGCGTTGTGCTGAATGGTTCATGGAATTAGATGTTCCAACTGCTAGTCAGTCAGCGTTTGTATCTGTAGTTATGGGTGTGATGACAGGCGTGTTTGGTATCTGGATGGGGCATGAACATAAAGGCGAAACTAAATGAAGAACGCAGCTACAAGATTGAATGAGGCTAGTGAGGTTACTATTCCTCTTCGCAATCTTATCAGCATGATTGCTTTTACTGGTGTTTCTGTTTGGGTTTACTTTGGACTGGTGGAACGCATCGCTTTTCTTGAGCATAACCTTGAGTTGACTATGCAAGAGGTAGAAGAGAACGATAACTGGATTGATGAGTTTGAACCACCAAAGTCTGTACAAGATACGGTTGGAAGGGTTCATGATTTAGAAATTGAGATAGCTAAAATAAAATTAATGTTAGAGGCTAAGAAATGATACAAGCATTAATCGGGCCTATTGCATCATTAGCTGGTAGCTGGATGGAATCTAAGGTCGAGCAAACCAAAGCCAAAGGTAAGGTTGCTCAAGCAAAAGCAGAAGCAGAAGCGGAAGTAATGAAGGTGGCTGCTACTCATGAAGCTGGTTGGGAAAAGATTATGGCTAAGTCCAGCGACAATAGCTGGAAGGATGAGGCTTGGACAATATTGTTTATTGTTATTATTGCCATGTGTTTTATTCCTGTTACTCAGCCTTATGTTGAGCGTGGCTTTACGGCTTTGGATGGTACACCTGACTGGTTTCAATACGCAGTTTATGCTTCAATAGCTGCAAGCTTTGGATTGCGTGGCTTGAAAGGTATGAAGAAATGAAACTGTCAGAACATTTTAGCTTGGAAGAAATGACCAAGAGTCAGACTGCTTTGCGTAGGGGTTTACCTAATTCGCCTTCAGATGAGCATATAGAGGCGATGAAACTTTTGTGTGAGAATGTACTAGAGCCAGTGCGAACCCACTTCAGTGTGCCATTTACCCCCTCTAGCGGGTATCGTAGTGCTGAGTTGTGTGTTGCTATAGGTAGTTCAGTATCTAGTCAACATGCAAAGGGTGAGGCTGCTGACTTTGAAGTGCCTAATGTATCTAACTTAGAGTTGTGTAGTTGGATTGTATCTAACTTAGATTTCGATCAGATTATTCTTGAGCATTACACTGGTGGTAATACTGGATGGGTGCATTGTAGCTATAAAGCAGAGGGTAATCGGAAAGAAGTTCTTACCTACGATAAAGAAAATGGTTATCGCAAAGGCTTGATAACTTAAAATGGGCCAGCCGGAATTGGCATAACGGCTGACCCACTAGCAGGCGGAGAACTAATCGACCTGCTTTAGAATGGTACATCTTCTGATGGCTGTGCGCTAGTGACATTCTCATCTTTGATGTTGTCACCGAACTCAGGGATGTGATCGTCTACTGGCTTTGGCTTATACTCTGAAACATTCAGTGACATGTAAGCGTTGTCGCCTTTCATTTCTTTCCAAGCCGCGATCTTCCAGTCTTGATGCAGTCCGTCTAGTGGACCGCTATAGTCTGGTGCTTTCTCGTTACCCTTCTTGTCGTTGGGAAACAGAACGCCAACCTTTTGGAATACTTCGATGCGCTTGTTGCCATCTCGTGACTCAGCCATGATGAGTGCAACCTGACCATCCTCGCCCATGATGTTGAGTTTACCTTGCAGGATAAACTGTTGCTCTGGGAATGGCTTGAAGGCTGCGCCGCGGTTAGTGTTATCATATTCGCTCATTAGATTTTCCTCACTTTGTAAGATAATTTTTTGCCTGATCTGCGTGTGTTAAATTCGATGCCATCTTTTCTGGCATGCTTGAGGTAGGTACGCACTGAACTTTCTGTTAGCTTTAGCTCATTGCATATCTCATCAACTGTTTTGTATCTGCCATTTACGCAAGCTATAAATGTCCAAGGGTAAGCTTTTCTTTCCCTTCCTAATCGTTTGTATTCTTGCGCTACTTCAGATTCAAATTGTTCTACAAAACATTCATCAATTGATTTGTTGTCTTGTTCTCTTAGCATCCATATAACTTTGTTGATGTTTGCTTCGATGTGATTGAGCCTGCGCTGTATGTCTTCTAAATCTTTTTTGCTAGTAAACATTACCAACCTCCTTTATCTGATGCAGTTGCGGCAACCTTTGTTACCTTTGGGTTGGGCATGCTAGCTGAGTTACCGTCATCGTCTTCTGATGGCAGTCCGAATGCAGACTGCAAGCCATAGCGTTTAGCATATGTGATACCGCTGCCCATCTTCTGTGGATCGGTAGGGTCTTTAACAAGAACAGGTGTGCGTCCAGTCATTGACTCGCCTGACTCGTGCATGATTACTGTGGTTACAAAGATACGATGCTCGTCAAAGTCAACAAGCTGTGTGAATGTAAGGCCACACTTGCCAGCTTCTGCTCTGACAGTCTCGATAACTTCTTCAAGACTGGCGTAGTTTGATTTGAAGAATGGATTCTTTGCAGTCTTCTTGGCTGCTGCTCCAGTGTTGTGAAACTGGATGAGTGCTTTGCTTATGTTCTTTAGTTCCATCTTAGTTCTCCTTGACTGTGATGCGTAATGATCCGCGCTTATCGCGCTTGATGGCTAGAAGATCACAGTATACTTCTCGCTCATCGTCACCAACCATAGCCTTGAGGTCAGATTTGGCTGACTCAAATAGCTTTGCTGATTTCTCTTGTTCGATATAGTCATGGCATCTGCTAATAAATTCGTTGTCGCTTGATGCGTCACGCTTGGTCATGCCATCGACCTTGATCTTATCTATAGATACAGGTGGCACTTCGTTGTCACCGAAAGGGCGGGTGTCTTCAGTGACATGCCCCCAGAACTCTTTGATATAGACCTTCATCTTTTCTATGTAGTCCCAATCCTTTGAGACATACACGCATTCCCAGCGTCTGTTGCCAAAGATAACTGACAGGTAGCATCCGTCTGCTTGTGCCAGCCACATATAGAATTGCATTTGAGGCATGTACATCTTGATGCAAGACTCCATCTTGTTCATTTCGTATGTATGCTTGCACTCAAGAATATTTATTTTATCGTTAGGGTCTTGCAGCTTGAGCATACCATCAACCTGACCCTTGAGTGGTATGTTGTACCAGTTGAGTGTGAACTCGTGCTGCTCGTGTGTAACTTCAGCTTGCAGATTATCTTTGAACCATTCGATGTTGAATGATTCAGTGTGTATGCCAAGCTGTACAGCTAGGTTTGTAGATAGATCATCGGGTTCAGATCGTGCAGTCTTCTGTTCCCATAGTGATACCCAATCACCATCCATGATGCGGCGCATATCTGAGCCGCCAAGAAATCCAATTCTATTCATAGTAGTTCTCCTTTTGAATTATTATACTGCAACTATGCAGTTAGTTCAACCTTCTTTCTTTCTAAAGCATTGAGCATTAACTCCCTTCGTCTTAGTCTCCACCTGATATGCTTGTGAAACTCAGCATATGCAGGCCAGAATGTTGTAGTCTGTGCCACTTGTTTGATAGCGTACTTCACTATGTCTGCTGGGTAGATTGATAACTCATTAGCTATAGCTTGTATTCGCATCGCATGGTCATCTGATGACTCACCTGCTGGCTTCACCACCAGCGCAGCCAGCAGCGTGAGTTCATCAATGAGCATAGGCTTTGGCATTGGAACCAAGGCTGACATAACAGTGGTGATAGCTTTGTCTATAGCTTCAAGCGAGTCGCATTCGATACGATAGCCACTGACAATGATATCAACGGCATCATCTTTGAAGCTAGACCTACTGATCTCGACTACCCTGTAGCCTGTTATGGACTCTAGCGAAGTGTGAAGCAGCTTGTCTACTCGTGCCGGATTGTTTACCTCCAGCATTCGCTGAACCCCTGCCTCTTGCTGCTGTGTACTCAACGTGATTTGAACACCAGTATCGGTACGCTCTTTCGAGGGATGCGAATTTTTTACCTGTTGCTTGATGGTAGTTAATGAACTTATCTGTTTCAGTGACATGATCTATCGTTACCTTGTGCTTGTCGTTGATGGATTGGCAAAGGTCAGCACTAGGCAACCAGTCATCAGGAACACCAGACTTCTTAGCTTTATTATATTGACTGGTTACTGATAGGTTAGTGTTGCACTCTGCAACAGGGGTGTTGCTGTCTGCAATACCCTCTGGGAATATGATGTAGCGTGTTGATGTGCCAGTATGACCGCGATCTCTAGTAAGATAACCGTTGTCTTCTAGCCACTGTAGCTTGCGCGTAACTGTAGCTACGCTCATCGCTGTCCGTTCAGACAAGCGGCGTAAGCTAGGCCAGCATAGGTGGTTGTCTTCGTTGGCGTGGTCTGCCAATACGACCATCAGCCACTTGGCATAGCAATCAGGTATCTCTGACTTGATTGCCCTCGCCATTAGTAAGAATGCCATCGTAGTTCTCCTTCAATAATGGTGCTATCTTTTCTTCAAAGACATCACCATCAAAGATGATTAGTGTTTTGGGTGTACCTTCCCTGCGCTTATAGAATAGCACATCTCTAACTACAGTGAATGGGTTTGGAAAGTTAGACTTGTCGCGATACTTTACTTCAACCACCAAGGCGTTTTGTCCGACTTGCCAGATGATGTCTCCGCTATACTCGCCTCCCAACGCTCCGCTGAGTGGCTGCCTCTTTGCTTTGAAGCCGATTTTTTGTAGCCATTTGACGAAGACTCTTTCGTGATAGTCTCCTTTTGCGCGACTCTTGCTTGCCATGTGTCTGCCTCGTAACAATCTACACATATAGTGTAGTAGGTTGGCGGTTTCTCTGTAGCTAGAATGCAGACAAACCAAGGGGTAGATGTAGCGCAAGCATCACAAGGATGAGGCTTGCCTGTCTTATCGTATAGTCTTTTTTTTGTGGACTTTGAGCGTAAGACCAAGAGCATCCAGCCAGCATGTAAACAAGAAACCAGATGGTACTCGTTTGTACTGTTCCCATTTATGAATTAAAGATTTAGTGCAGCCAATCTTATGAGCAAGTTCTTCTTGAGATAGCTTTTGTCGGTGACGATGAGACACTAACTGAATGATAACATCTTCATATGTATCAGTTACTTTAGTCTCTGCTTTGAAGTGTTGAAAGTTTTTCAATAGCTTCACTGACCTTGCTTGCAGTTTGGTGACGTAAATCTTTACCCATTTTTGCACGATAGAATGTAGAGTCAGGCACACCAGCGCAGGCAAAGGCATCCTTTAACCTGACGCTGGCATGTGTTGACTGTTCGATAAGTTGATCCATATAAGTAAGCATGCTGACAATATGCTGCGACATTGCAACAACTGTCAATGACCTAAAAATCTTTAGTGCCTTTCTCATACTCACCAAGCGTTGACCAACCACCAGTTACATGTGTTTCTTTGTGATAGTAATGACCTATATCTTCATCCATTACATCATCAGCAAAAGCATTGTTAGGCAGTGATGCACTAAGTGCTTTGCAAGCTTTGCGATTTCGCTCAAGCTCTGCATTGTAACCAAAGTTAATACTTGATAGCGGCTTGTCTTCTTCGCGCTTGTATCTGCCTCGTCTAGTCATCGCTTATCTCCTGATAAAATTCTTTAGACCACATGATTAGCTGCTGCCTACCTGATTCACCTTTGCGTTTGCGTGTGTCAACAAAGATCAAACCCTTTTCCTTTAGCTGTTTGTATCTAGCTGTCACTGTGCTGTACCTATAAGCTGGTAAAATATTTAACACATCATCAGAGATGCAGCCACTGCTACCAAAGGAAGTGATAGCAGCTAATACAATACGTTCCATTTTGTTAACGTCAAGTTTGTCAGCAGCATCATGGCTAGTGCTTGGATCACGGCTGCGGGCTAGCTTGAATGCTGGTGTTTTTGGAAATGGTGGCTGGTCTAAGCCAAGCCTATCAAATAGATCGTTCATTTAGTCCTCCTATATTACAGGCGTTTTTGATTTGCGTTCAGACTCGATAATAATTTTACCGTTTGTTGCTTGCCAATCTATCAAGCCATTCATGTTAAGTGCATATGCTTGTAGTGCAGTCTCAATTGCATCATCTGCATCAGTAGCATAAACGTGCATGTAGACTGTGTAACCAGACATCCAAACAAGTTCTTCACCTTTGCATTGTGTGCAAGTATCATGGTCAGAAAACATTTGATTGTTGCATTCTCTGCACTCAAGGAACTCCTCGACTGTGCGTCTGCCAGTTATATCAGTACGGAATATCATCGTTCAAATCCTGTGGTGGGTGGGCTGCTTCCCATGCTGCTGTCGCACGTTCAATAAACTTTTCTTTTTTGAAGCGTGGATTTGTAGATGCAAGATCATCAGCCATAGTTACGATTGAGGTAGGCCAAGGTAGCAATGGTGCTACCTTGTCTGCGAGATATTCAAAGTGACGTTGCTGCATCAATGGCATTATTTTACCTCCTTGATTGGACGATAGTTGTGATCTTCAGTTGCATCGCGATTAAGAACCTCAGTGTATGTGTCATACACTTTATCTATAGACCACTTGCATTGGCTGATTGTGGTAGCGAACTCTGATTGCTCGTCACAAGCACGCTCGTTAAGTAGATCAATGATGCGCTTGGCTTCGGTGATCTGTTGTATAAATGCTATCTTCATTGCGTTCTCCTATACGATATGCCAGCTATGTTTCTTGAATACTTTAGCTAGTTGATTGTCACGCAAGCGTTGCGTGTTGGCTGGTGAGTTGGACTCATCAGTATGGCTAGCCCAGTAGGTGCATGCGTTATACAATGCCCACTTGTTGCTGCCCAGTTTGCTTTTGTCTGCAAACCAGTAGCCCATCAGTCGCTCAAGCTGACGCTCATTCCATTTGAATGTGCTAGTCTTGTTAGGTGTGCGACACATGCTGTGCTTGAAGAACATCTCAGCCATCTCATCATTGACATGAGTTGACATCCAAGATTTGTACACATCTTTTGTATTTAGAAATGCCTCAAGCCCTGCTTGTATCTTGGCTGCGCTGCCTTCTACATTGACATTGGTTGTGTGCTTTGCCCATGTATTAGCTACAGTGTCAGCATGTGTGCATCCATTGAGACACCACAAGCGCAAGCCGAATGCTGATTGTTGGAACGCCCAGCTACTGTCGTATGAGTTAAAGAACTGAACGCGGAACCTTACATAGTCACCAACTGCTGGCTCCATTACTAAGTCAGCGAAGTCGATAGTGCCTCGTAGCTTGGCACCGTTGTCAAAGATTTCAATTTTTGTATTGTAATCTTTAGATACATTCGACTGGCTAACAGCATCCATGACTGAGTTAACTACATCATCATGCTTGATTGCTTTGTACTTAGAGCCATGAACACCAAGCACTTCATTAGTATCTGTGCGTACAATGCAACGAGCCATTGACTCTGGTACATTGTGATAGGTTGGGTCATTGTCTTTGATAGCTGCCAAGTTCCAAGTCTCTACTGGGAACGACCAGCAATCTTCTACTAGGCTGTTGCCTATAACAGTTACTCCATCCATTGTTAGTTCTCCTTATGAATGATGGCGCAAGATTACGCCGCTGATTATCACAACTAATGAGAACATTAGTAATGTGATATGAATGTAGAACCCTGCGTCAGTGACAGGATTCAATGCTGAACATATGATAGTCATCATAAATCCAATTCCGATTAAGCTATTGGCAATCATGTTAGTTCTCCTTATTGCATACTTGCAGTATAAACTAGGTATTGCAGAGTGCAACAACTATTATTATGTCATTAATTTCGTTGGATAAATTGAAAGAAAGCTACAGCTTATATATCTCAGCAGCCCCTGCGGGGCGAGGTGCTGCGGCTCCTTGTTGGCGAGTGATGAGCATAAAAAAAACCCCGCAGCCGAAGCTGCGAGGCTGTTGTGTCAGGTACCTATGCTGACTTCTTCTTGAGTTGCTTGTACTGTGCTTCCAGTGCATCCATTGCGTTCGCTGATGCCGCTGATTTCTGATGCTCATCAGGGAATAACTGCTGCGAACACTCGGTTAGCAGTTGCTTTAGCAGTTCGTTGCATTCCAACTGTGACTGCTGCCACTCGATGTCGCGGTTACGCTGTAGAATCTTGTCGTTATCAAGGACAACACCGTGTTCTTTGTGTTCGATGTAGTCGTTGAGGTTCTCATCTTGCAACTGTTCGATCTTCTTGTTCTTTGAGTTCGTGTTCCAGTCAACATCATTGATGAACTTGGTTACAAAATACTGAAGTGTTGATTGGTGTGTCCGATCAGAAAGTGTGAAGACACGATTGAGGTCTTGTGCGAAACCGTTTTTGTTTGATTGCTTAGTCATCTTAGTTCTCCTTTGTGATACCGAGACCATCTCGGCTTATGCCCCACACCACAATCATGGCTGCAATCCAAAGGCAAGGCAGGCTCGGGCGGCATTGGATGATCGCCTACAGCCCGCTTGCCCGCAAGGGCGACTAAAGCGCGGGCTGTTAGTCAGCTTATGAACAGATCGCCTCTATGCGATATGAGCATAAGCTGGCGTGGCGACCACCAATGGGCGAGACTTGCCACGAGCGACTAGCGAGGGTTTGGATGGCAGTTATGATTTGGATGATGGGGTTTGCCGAGGGGGATCGGTATCTAGCAAACAAAGGGGAACGCGTAGATGACTTAGCAATCAAGGACAAAAGCGAGTGTAGCGCGAGGCATCAAGCGTGGCTTCACACTTGCTGATCTTTGTTTATTGGTGCTGTGTATTGGTGAAAATACCCCCGTGTCCTGAGCGTGTTCATGCGCGATGTAACGTCCGTCAGTGATGGGATCAGCAGATCACATCGCTGTCGCAACGGCCATCTGGCGCATGAGTATGCCACGCTCATGTGTGTGCTATTTGTGCGTTGACAGACCGAGAATAACTGGCTGATAGTGGGGGGGAACACAAGGGGGGGCTAATGACCGAGATTGTGAAGTTAACCGATAAACAGATGGCTTTGGTGGATACTCTTGTAGCAACAGGCTGTAGCATTAAAGAAGCAGCAAAGCTTGCTGGATACGCTGATGGAGAATCGGGCAGAGTGAGTGCTAGCAAGGCTTTGCGGACAGGACATGTCCAGCAGTACATGATGCAACGGATTGGTGAGAGCCTAGGTCTCAATGCTACTGTAGCTGCGGCTAAGATGCTGAACCTTGCCAGAGGAGCCAAGAGTGAGTACGTTCAGCTTGAGGCTAGCAAAGACATCTTGGACAGGGCTGGCTTCAAGGCTCCGGACAAGCATATGCACTTGCATGCTGGCGATATTAAGGTGTCCATAGATCTTGGCTAGTAAGGTGGGGGGTTGAAAATCGGATGTGTCATCTGTCACTGTGGTCTACCACTAGCATTATGGTTCAAAAAGGTTCGCAAAGGTTTAGATTTATTTTTTTTTAGTCAGAGGTTCGTCTTATGTGTTTAGGTTCTACTCAGAGTTATCCTGATATTGGCCCACGCGATACCAGTAACGAGGTTATCAAGAGCAAGTATGAGTTGAGTGCTGAGAACAAAGCTAAGAATGTTCAACGCATTGCCAAGGCTAGGTCGCTTGTAAGCTTTAGTGATAATGACGGTTATGAGGGTAAAGGCAGTTCTGCTTCTAGTGGTGGGAATTATGGAGGCGGTCGCGGCACAAGCAACGATGCTTATGGCGGGGGTGCAATGGTATAATGGCACCTAGGACACCAGCATGGACAAGAAAAGCAGGCAAGAACCCCAGCGGTGGTCTCAACGCTGCCGGTCGCGCCTCTTACAAAGGCGGAACCCTCAAAGCCCCAGTGAAGTCGGGCGACAATCCAAGACGAGCGAGCTTCCTAGCGCGGATGGCAGGCAACAGCGGGCCGGAACGCGACTCGAAGGGCAAGCCCACACGCCTGTTACTCTCCCTGCAGGCGTGGGGTGCGTCATCCAAGGCCGATGCAAGGGCGAAGGCGAGAGCGATTAGTAAACGAAACAAAGGAAAAGCATAATGACTACACTTTTACCTAAATCAGTTACTGCGGCTAGGAAGAAAAAAATTCAACAAATGATGGTTATCTTTGATGCTAGGCAGAAAGCAATAAAAGATGAACAAGAACGCCTCGCCTTTGAAAGAAAAGTAAAAGAGGAAGCAATTAGAATTAACGAAGCTCGTAGGCTTAATGATGAAAAATTTGATAAAGCTTTAGAAAAAGCTGATGTAGCATTACAAGTACAAAAGGGCAAAATAAAGCAAAGTAAAAAACGCAGTCTTATTGCAAAGGGAAAAACAAAACCTAATGTAATGTAACAAAGGATAGGTATTATGCCTAATGTAGCTGGTAAGAAGTTTCCATACACTAAAGCTGGTATGGCTGCTGCCAAGAAGATGGCAGACAAGAAAAAAGCCAAAGGTAAAAGCAAAAGTTTAATTAAGAAGGATTCATAATGGCTTATTATTTTCGTGACGGAACAGAGTGGAAGGGTGATGTTTGCACATTGCCTGACGGTCGCATGGTTAGCGGCTCTACTTATTCAGTGGATTCAAAGCGGGTTGTTACTGAGAAGCCTGTAGTTGCTGCACCTAAACGTGCTAGGTCTGATGATGGCGGCTTCAAAGCTGACGATCCTTCTACTGATAATGTCAATGAAGCTTGGGTTGGCGGCAAAGCCCCGATTAAGAAAGTTGGAAAGAAGAAGTAATGGCGGTCAACGCAGCGGGTAATTACACCAAGCCTACTATGCGTAAGTCTTTGTTCAATCGCATCAAGGCTGGGTCAAAGGGCGGTGGTGCTGGTCAGTGGTCAGCGCGTAAGGCACAGATGCTTGCCAAGCAGTACAAGGCTAAAGGTGGGGGATACACATCGTGAAGGCTCCGCAGAAATCTTTGCTCAATTGGGGAAAGCAAAAGTGGAGAACCAAGAGTGGCAAGCCATCCACCCAAGGACCAAAAGCAACTGGAGAGCGTTATCTTCCGGCAAAAGCAATCAAGGCGTTGTCGGCGCAAGAGTATGCAAAGACCAGTGCTGCTAAAAGAGCAGGAACTAAAGCTGGTAAACAGTTCGTTAGCCAGCCTAAAAAAGTACGAGATAAAGTAAAGAAGTATAGAACATGAGTTTCATGCACACTCTAAAGGTAGAGGAACGTGACATTCTACGCAAAGTTGTGCGTAATGTTCACATGCAATACTACCCCAAGCACTTTCAGACTGACTATGAAGCAGACAAGATTATAGCTTCCATTGCTCCTGAGACTGTCGCAGCCCTTATAAAAGCTGGCAAGGACAAGAAGGTTGACCAACTTTAAGTACAAGCCTGATGGCGATGTCTTGAAAGCGTTTATGAAAGATGATGTATTCTTTCGCGGCATTCGTGGCCCTGTAGGTTCCGGCAAATCTGTTGGTTGTTGTGTCGAGGTGTTCCGCCGCGCATTGCAGCAAGAGCCTAACAAAGACGGAGTAAGGCGCAGCCGCTGGGCTATTATCAGAAACACTAACCCTCAACTGCGTACCACTACTATTAAGACATGGCTTGATTGGTTTCCAGAAGATGAGTGGGGCAAGTTTCATTGGTCGGTTCCATACACTCACTTTATAAAAAAGGCAGACCTAGAGCTTGAAGTTATCTTCCTAGCCCTTGATAGACCAGAAGATGTTAAAAAGCTTTTGTCCCTTGAGCTTACTGGCATCTGGATCAATGAGGCTAGGGAGATACCTAAGTCGATTATTGATGCCTGTACTATGCGTGTTGGTCGTTTCCCTTCTATGCGTGATGGTGGTCCTAGTTGGTCTGGTGTAATTGCTGATACCAATGCGCCGGAAGAAGATCACTGGTGGCCTATTATGTCTGGTGAGGTCCCAATCCCTGACCACATACCTATCGAACAGGCTAGGATGCTTGTTAAGCCTGACAACTGGAGTTTTTATACGCAGCCAGCAGGCATGGTCGAAGTTAAAGACGATCAGGGCAGCGTCATGGATTACAAGACTAACAAAGATGCAGAGAATAATAAGAACATGCTCAAGACTTATTATTCTAATCTTGTTAGAGGCAAGACTAAAAGCTGGATTGATGTCTATGTAATGAACAGATTAGGTACAATACAGGAAGGTAAGCCTGTATACGGCATGTTTGCACCTGATATGCACATCGCTAAAGAGCCTATACCTATTGCTGATGGCATTCCGCTATATATTGGTATTGACTTTGGACTTACGCCCGCTGCTGTGTTTGGTCAAAAGGTGCGTGGTCGCTGGCTTATACAGTCTGAGATCGTGGCGATTGATATGGGCATTGTAAGGTTTGCTGAAATGCTGCGCCAAGAGATAGCAACTCGCTTTGCTAACCTAGATGTACACATCTATGGCGATCCTGCTGGTGATTTTCGCGCACAGACAGACGAAGATACACCGTTTAGAATACTAAGAGGCGCAGGATTAAGGGCTACCCCTGCCCCAAGCAACTCTGTAGACCTAAGACTTGAGGCTGTGTCCTCATATCTAAACAAAATGTCTGACGGAAAGCCTGCATTTATGATTGATAGGCGGTGTCCTACACTGATTAAAGGATTTGAAGGCGGGTATTCTTACAAGCGGATACAAGTTTCTGGCGAAAGATACGATGATAAGCCAGACAAAAACATGTATTCACACATTCACGATGCCCTTCAGTACCTAATGCTGGGTGCTGGCGAAGGCAGAACGCTTATCTCAGGACAAAAACCAGCGGTTGCATTCAATGCAAAAGCAGAGTTTGATGTATTTAGGCGTAAGCCGAAGGCTAGGCAGCGTCAAGGTTTATGGTCAAGGATGTAATTTGTGCGTTGCGTAATTGTTAGTTTTGTGGGTAGACATAGTAAATAACGTCAAGGAGATTTGTTATGTGTTTAGGCGGCGGCTCAAAAGCACCACCACCTGATAAGGCTGCTGAAGCCGAACAGGAACAGAAAAAAGAAGAAGCCCAGATTGAAAAGAAAGAGCTAAAGCAAGAAGCTCTTGAGAAAACTGTTCAGCGTAGAAAAGGTGGCTCTGGTCGGCGTTCTCTTATCAAGGGTTCTGGCGGCGGAATGGGTTATTACAATAAGTATCTTTCATAGGTCTGGTTCATAATGATTAATTCAGATGACGGAATGCACTCTGGCACCAAGCTGGCTAATTTATACTTGAGTAAGTATGAAAAGGCTAAGAACTTGCGCGAAAACTTTGTGCCTCTGTTTGAAGAATGTTATGAATACTCACTTCCTCAGAGGGAATCATTCTATGCGGAATCTATTGGGCAACGTAGAGATGATAAAATCTTTGATGAAACGGCTGTGGTTGGAGTGCAAGAATTTGCTTCGCGTTTGCAGCAGGGCTTGGTTCCTAATTTTGCTAGATGGGCGGATTTTACTGCTGGTTCTGAAGTCCCGAAGGAACAGAAGGATGAGATTAATAACGAACTGGATGAAGTCACAGATTATGTCTTTGAAGTCATCCAGAACTCTAACTTCGGTCAAGAAGTTCACGAGTCGTTTATGGATTTGGCGGTAGGCACAGGCGTTCTTAATGTAGCAGAAGGTGATGCTCTGCATCCTGTAGTCTTCTCAGCTATACCATTGCCGCATGTTGTTCTTGATACAGGACCAGATGATAACATTGATCATGTTTATCGTGAACGTCAGGTGCGTTATTCTGACATTCCAAACATGTATCCGAAGGCTAATATCGGGGAAAAGATACAACGCAAAATTCAAAACAACCCAGATGAACGCACTAAGATTCTTGAGATTGTTTGTAGAGATTACACCGTTAAGAACGAAGACGGCTTTTTGTTTTATGCAATCGAAACAAATACAAAAGAAGTAATTAAAACAGACATTTACAGGGGCGTAGGATCGAATCCATTTATTTGTTTCCGTTGGTCTAAATGTTCTGGTGAAGTTTATGGGCGTGGTCCATTGATCAATGCGCTTAGTGCAATTAAAACAACCAATCTAACCATTGAGTTGATCCTTGAAAACGCACAGATGGCTATCTCTGGCATCTACCAAATGGATGATGATGGTGTAATTAACCCTGACACAATCAATCTCGTCCCCGGCACTGTCATTCCAAAAGCCCCAAATTCTATGGGATTACAACCTATTAAGGCTGCTGGGTCATTTGATGTAGCTAACCTTGTGCTATCTGATATGCGGTTGAATATTAAACGTGCATTGTACAATGACATGCTCGGCAATCCTGATCGTACACCAGCGTCAGCAACTGAAGTTGCAGAGCGTATGGCTGACCTTTCCCGCCGGATTGGTTCTGCTTTTGGTAGATTGCAAGCAGAATTAGTACAGCCTGTACTGCAGCGTGTTGTTTATATCCTAAAGAAACAGGGGCGTATTGAACTTCCAACTATTAATGGTCGTGAAGTTAAGGTTCGCTCTGTATCACCACTTGCACAGGCTCAAGCAAACCAAGACATTTCCTCCGTTGCACGTTTCTTAGAGCTTGTGCAAGGACGATTTGGCCCAGAGCTAACTAACATCTTAATTAATTCAGAAGAAACTGCGGCATATCTTGCTAAGAAATTTGGTGTTCCAGATATTCTTATTAGAGATTTAGAAGAAAGAAAGCAGCTTGTAGCTATGGCACAGCAGATGGCACAGATGCAACAACAGCAGCAGATGATGGGCGGTCAGCCTACTGAGCAGGAGCAAATGATTGGTCAAGGACAATAATACCTATTTAGGTATTGATGGATTTCGCCGTTCTCCGAGTGAAGACACAAAAATAAGCCTTAACATAGCAGCACTATTTCAAACCGATCTTGGCAAAGAGGCTTTGAAATACTTGCGTTCAGTAACCATTGAGTCAGTTAATGGCGCAGGGGTTACTGATGCTGAGTTAAGGCATCTTGAGGGTCAGCGTTATTTGGTTGGTCTTATTGAAACAAGAATCAAACATGCACATAAGGTGAAAGACAATGAATGAAGAAGCGCAAGTTGAAGCAGAAGATAGCGGCGTTGTCACTGAAGGTGGTGATCCGTTACTTGTAAACCCAGATACTCAAGAGCGTCCTGAGTGGTTGCCTGAGAAGTTTAAGTCTCCAGAAGACTTAGCTGCAGCTTATGGTTCGCTTGAAGGCAAGCTTGGTAAAAAAGAAGAAGAACTAAAAGCATCTTTTATGGAAGAAATTGAGAAAGAAGCTTATGCAAATCGCCCAGAAACTAAAGGTGATTATGTTCTTCCAGATGGTATTGATGAAGTAGCTGCACCAGACAATCCATTATTAAGCTGGTGGGCGGATCATGCGTTTGAAAATGGGTTCGGTCAGGACGAGTTTCAGCAAGGTATTCAAATGTACATTGATGCTATGGCAGAAAATATACCTGACTATGACGCAGAGTTTCAAAGCCTTGGTGACAACGCTACTGCAAGAACGGAAGCCGCTAGCTTGTTTGCTAATCAATTTTTCCCAGAGGATCAGTTACCTGCAATTGAGCGTCTTTGTGAAACTGCTGATGGCATTAAAGTGCTTGAGCATATCATGGAAAACATGCGCGAGGCTGGCCCATCTAGCACATCAACGCCAGTGCAACAGATTTCAGAAGGCGATTTGAAGTCTATGATGATGGATGATCGTTATCATAATCCTACAAAGCGTGATCCTGAGTTTGTTAAGATGGTAGAACAAGGGTTCAAGAAGATTTATGGATAAGGAACTTATGCGTATTGGGCGGTTGTCTTTGGTAAAAAGCACACCCCAACACGCTGAAACAATCTCTGACTCATTAAGATTCAATGATCGCAGGGAATGTATGATCTACGGCGCAACACCACTAGAGGCTCTTACAGAGCCTTTAGTTATAACTGGTGCTAAAACATTTACCCTTAAACTAGATAATGATCCTATTGCTATGACAGGCAGTGTTCCAATTGAAGAAGAACATGGACGCATATGGATGCTTGGTACTGGCGCGGTAAATAATAACTTTCGCCCATTCCTCCGCGGTTGCAGGCCAGTAATTGATTTGCTTCAAGAAGATTATGAGTCACTAGAAAACTATGTGCCTATTGACCATCACGACACAATAATGTGGCTGTCTTGGTGTGGGTTTACTTTTGATGAAGGCATATATGAGATATGCGGTCATAGCATGATGCGATTTGTGCGTTGCGTAAATGAAAAAAATAATGTCTATTATCTTGATAAACGGCCTGTAATGCACTGAGCGACCCATTAGGACAATCGCGTTGAGGAAGCCGAGCAGATAACCGCATACGTTGTAATTTTAACATAACCTTATAGAAGGACTGTATAATGGCTAACACAATTGATATCGCCTTTATCAAGCAGTTTGAGTCTGAGGTTCACATGGCCTATCAGCGTATGGGTTCCAAGCTACGGAACACTGTACGGACTACCAATGTGAACGGAAGCACTGTTCGTTTCCAAAAAATTGGAACCGGAGCTGCATCAACTAAAGCTCGTAACGGCAATGTAACTGCTATGGAACTCGTGCATACAACTGTCGAGGCAACCATGGCTGATTTCTATGCGGCTGAGTACATCGACAAGCTTGACGAATTGAAAGTCAACATTGATGAGCGTCAGGCCGTAGCTAAATCTGCTGCTGCTGCTCTTGGTCGTAAGACTGATGAGATTCTTTACACAGCAATGGATGCTGGTGCCAACGCTACACAGATCGGTGCTGTCGGTTCCGCTGTTTCTAAAGCTGATCTTCTTAGCTTGTTTGAGACATTTGGTTCGGCTGACATTCCAGAGGACGGTGGACGCTATCTTGCGATGCACCCTGCCGCTTACGCTGATTTGTTTAACATCAATGAGTTTGCTTCAAGCGATTATGTAGGCGATCAGAACCTACCTTTTGCTGGTGGCATGAGCATGAAAGAATTTCTTGGACTCAAGATTTTCTCAACCTCTGCTGTCACTGCTGGCAAAAACATCGCTTACCATACAAGCTCTGTTGGCCTTGGCATCAACTCAGATGTTAAGACTGAACTGAACTATGTACCTGAGAAAGTCTCACATCTTGCGACATCAATGATGTCAATGGGTGCTGTAGTTATTGACTCTAACGGTATCTACGAAGTTCTGGACAACAACTAAAGGAGTGGGGGAAGGTCAAGGTATTAACTTACCTTCCCTCCAACCAACATGGCATTAGTAAGCACCACAGCAGATACACCGATTGACATCTCAAGTCGCGCTTTAATTCTTATTGGCGCGAATCCTATTACGTCATTTGAAGAATCAAGCACTGAAGCTTTGGTCGCTGTTAATATGTATGAAGATGTTGCACGAGCGTCACTTGTTAATTCAAGGTGGCGTTTTGCAACTAATCAAGCTGTATTAAACTTGCTTACTGCAAAGCCTACAGGCAGATACGAAAACGCATATCAATTGCCTAGTGATTGTTTAATGGTTCATGCTGTCACAGCAGGCATTTCACCTATTGAATATCAAATTTATGGGTCAAAGGTTTTTGCCGATACATCAACATCAGATGAGATTGTTGCTGATTATAGCTTTAGAGCCGGAGAAGAATACTGGCCTTCTTATTTCACATTAGCTGTAGAGTATTCATTGGCTGTTGTGTTTGCTACATCAATTGCTAGAGATTCCACGCTAGCTGGTGTAATGCAAGCGCAAGCAGAGAGAGCGATGGCAAAGGCGCGTAGCCTAGACTCACAGCAACAGACTGCAAGGAAACTTGTTACTTCAAGGTTTAGTGTCGAAAGGCGTAGCTAATGCCTAGAATCCGCGTTCCAATTGCAAACTTTCAGTTTGGTGAAATTAGCCCATCACTTACATCAAGGACTGATACCAAGATTTATACAGCCGCTGCAAAGAAGGTTGAAAACTTCTTTCTTCGTAATGAGGGCGGCTTGCTTAAACGCTATGGTACTGAGCGTTTGTATGAGTATGACACTGTTGTTGATACAAATAAGCTGCAACAGATAAGGCTTGTTCCATTTATATTTTCTGATGATGAGCGTTATATAATCTCGCTTGAAGATGCAAAGATTAGAATTTTTCAAATTGATCCTGTAACCGGCAACGTATCTTTAATTCAAACAATAACGCAGGATGTTAACTCTGCTGCACTACCGTTTGATGACGATATTGTTACTGAGCTTACATATGCTCAAGCTGGTGATGTGATGTTTATTGCACATCAAACCTTTATGGTTCGTAAGCTTATGCGTACAAGCTTAACTACATTTGAAGTAGAGACCTTAAACTTTGATGAAACAATTGATACTAATGGCATCAATCAGCCATATTATTCGTTTCACCCTACAGGCGTTACACTTGATCCATCCGCATCTACAGGCAATGGAGTAACCCTAACAACAAGTGCTAATTACTTTGTAGCTGCACATGTTGGCACAACAATACGTTATCATAAAAATGAAATTGAAATTACAGCAGTAAACTCAGCTACGTCAGCTACAGGAAATATTAAAGATAAGTTGCTGGTGCATCTTGATATAGACGCATTAGAAACAACTGATGGCTTGGCTGATGTGCATATTACATTTGCCTTACATGGATTAAAAGTTGGAGATTCAATTACTGTTAGCCACGCTGGTGCTGTAGGTGGAATCTCTGCAAACCAGATTAATGGAACAAGAACCATTAATGAAGTTATTGATGAAAATGTTATTGTAGTTACTGCTGGTCAAAACGCTAATGACTCTGTTGTTGGCGGCGGTAGCCCTAAAATTGAAACGCATGCACCCTCTACAGAATGGAGCGAACAGTCATATAGTTCTTACAGAGGGTTTCCTGCTGCAGTAGCGTTCCACGAAAATAGATTATGGTTTGGCGGCACGATTGCACAACCAGATGGTATCTGGGCAAGTAAAAGTGCAAGCTATTTTAACTTTGATGTTGGTGATGGTGAGGACAATGACGCGCTTGATTTGACAGCAAGCATTGGTGAGATCAACCAAATCAAACATATTGTATCAAACCGTGATCTGCAAATCTTTACCAGCACATCTGAGTTGTATATACCAGCATTTACTGACAAGCCTATTGTATCAACAAACGCTCAGATTAAGCGTCAGACTCCATATGGATCAAGCGGTGTAAGGCCACAGTCATTTGATGGTGCTACTTTGTTTGTTCAAAAGACTGGCTCTGTTGTCAGAGAATATATTTATGCAGATTCTGAAGCTGCCTATGTTGCTACAGGAATTAGCACACTGTCACCTCACTTAATTAATGAGCCTGTTCAGCTTAGTATCTTAACAGGTGCTATTAATCGCCCAGAATCTTATGCCTTTTTTGTAAACAAAGACGGTACAATGGCTGTGTTTACATCTAATCGCTCAGAAGAACGTGCAGGCTGGTCACAGTTTACTACACAAGGTGGGTTCCATTCTGTATGCACAATAGATGATCGCGTGTTTTTTATTATGCGGCACGATAAGGGTGATGGAACGGATAAGTTTATTTTGTGTGAGTTTGATTCAGCGTATAACTTAGACTTTTCAGATTACTTTACTGGTGTAGATGGCGTGTTTGATGTGTCTTTACACTTTGCTGACGGTGCTGAAGTTGATGTTGTTAATGGCACAGACTACTTAGGCAAGTTTACCGTGGCTGGTGGCAATGTTGATGTGTCAGCAGTGCAATTAATAACATCTGCCGAGATTGGCTACTCATTCAACGTAGAGGCAGAAACACTACCTGTTGATGCTCAAGTAGTCGGAGGGCCACTCACAGGGCAACCTAGAGCGATTAACAGGGTAATATTAGACTTGCATGACACTCTATCTGTGTCAGTCAACGGAACTGCACTTGTTATTCGTCAGGTAACAAACAACTTTAGCGATCCACGACAGGCTGTAACAGGCAAGGAGGAGTTTCGTTTGCTTGGGTACAGCGTTGATCCAACAGTTAAGATTACACAGACATCGCCGTTGTCCTTGCAAATTAACGGTCTTATAGCAGAGGTGGCATTCTAATGTTTCAGATGTTAGGCACAGCATTATCGGTTGTTTCTTCTATTCAAGAGGGTAGAGCTAGGCAAGAAGAAGCTGAATTTAATCGTTATCAAATGCAAATGAAGGCAAAGCAAACCATGATTGAAGCTTCACAAAGAGCCAATCAAAGGATTGCTGATTTTAATTCAGCACAAAACAACAACGAAGCATTCTTTGCTTTCTTAAACCGTGACCCTAGTGACCAGTCGTTAAAGTCATTTATGTCAAAGCAAAAAGATATTGCATACAAAGATGCTGCACAGATTACATCTCAAGGATTTATGGAAGCTTCTCAGACATTGATGGCTGGTAAGATGGAAACTGTTAAGGGTCAGAATGCTTTGAGGGCTGGGTATCTTGGTGCCGCAAGCTCTGTTGTTAGTGGCATTTATCGGTATCAACAGACAAAAGTATAGAGGTTAAAGTGGCAGTTATTAAACAACAAAGACAAGCCTTTGCTTCTAACATCGGTGTTGTTAGGGCTGATACAGGTGCTGCTGAAATGTGGCGCGGCGTTGGCAAGCTTGCTGATACAATCATTGAAGGCTCCTTTCAGCAGATGAAAGTTGAAGCCCAGCAAACTGGTGAAGAATTAGGAAGAACTACTAAGCTTGGTTCTTTGCGTTCAATCAATCCTGAGACTGGTGAAGTTGAATCAAGCCTTATATCTTCACTAGCTGCACCTGATAGCTTTGGTTCTGTAGCTAGGCAAGCATACAAAAGCGTCATTGAAACTCGCTATGTAAAGCAGATTGAAGAAGACTTTAAGTTTAAGGCTGCTGAACTAGCACTAGAATATAAAGATAATCCTAACGCAGTTGCTTTGTTCTCTGATGATATGGCTGACTTTATAGAGCAGTCTACTAAGCTTACCGCGCCTCAGTTCCAGCAAGTTGTTAAGGACATGGGTAGCTCATTGCTAGCTTCCAATAAGATTAATCTTATGGAAACGGCAATGCTAAAGGACAAAGAAAATCTATCTGTTGATTTTCAGAACACATTTACCTCAGATCAATCAGACTTGTTAAAAATGTTTAGCAATAATGATCCTATCATGCAAAGTGATGCAGGGCAGAATCAAACAAGAATGTTAGCTAACATTGAAGACAATAGACTAGCTGGTATTATTACCTCAGAAGAAGCGCAAAGATATAGACAGTCTCTTTTTGAAACTCGTGCTGATGGTGCTGTTGCTAGAATTGCAAATCTTGTTGATGCAAGTGATGAGTATTCAGCGGTTGACCTTAACAATGTGCGTGATGTTATTCAAAGAAATGGCGGTGGTCTAACTGATTTGCCAGAAGAAATGCAAGCCATTGTTAGCGAAATCATTGACATGGAAGTAGTTAATGAGTTCTCGGGAGATGAGCCTGTAGATGTGCAGCGTGTATTTTCACAGATTCAAACCCATGTAGAAACTTCTTTGTCTGCAGCGCAAGCTAGAGTTTCAGCAAAAGAATCTGCAGAAGCTGCTTCTCAAACAGAAACACAAAAAACTCAAAAGATTAAAGACAAAGACATTAAAGCACAAAACGAAGCTGGACTTGAGCCAATGCGTACAGCTTTTGAGCGTGATGCTGTAGGGTTTATTGCCGCTAATGATTTCCAAAGTGCTTTTGCAACTTTTGATGAGTTTGACAAAACAATCAATTCATTAAGCAAGTCTAAAATAGGCGACAAAGGCATTACAGAGGAGTTAATTAACTCAACGACTCGCATTGCTCGTCAAAGAATGCTGACAGCAATGATTGATAAATCTACCTCTGGTTTAAATTCAGCAGATACTGAAAACTTTATGGACTATGTTAATACCTCTGGCGATCAGGGTAAGTTAACCGGAGACTTTAAGACTGCTGCTGATGGTATCATTAAGGCAATGGACCTTGGTATTGATAGGAAAGAACTAACTAGACATGGCGGCATGATTGCAGCGGCAAGAAGGCGCGGCGAACAAAAAAATGCTGAAGCAACAAAAACGCAGAAAGCTAATATAAGAATAAGCACTGGTCGTGGTTCAAGCACAAATACAGCAGACTCAACTGTACTTGACAAGGTTGTTACTGGCGGAGATGAAGCTTTCTTTTTGAAACCAGAAGCTGTTGCTCAAAGAAACATCTGGGGCAGAACTGTAATGTCAAGTGGTGTGCTACCTCTAAGCCTTCAACAGCTTATGATTGGCTCCTTTGAAGGTAAAATGTATACACCGCAGCAACAACAAAATTTATTTGTTTTGTACGATCAGTTTAGCAGGGTTCCGTCTACTGATGGAAGCGGTAGCGTTGTTAACATGTGGCACAATTCTAAGCTTACCGCAGAGCAAAATGGTTTTTTTGAAGCTATGACTAGCATAGTAAAGTTTCGCGGATATGAAGACTTGCCTCAAGTTATGGATGATGTGAGGGGCATGTATCAAAACAAAGAAGCTTTGAAAATTAAAACAGCTTCTATGTTTCCTGATGGCTTAAACAACTTTATGATAGAAGCAACAACAGATGGCCCAATGCTTGGTAGCGACATTCCTAATCCAAACATTGTTAATGATATGAAGCCGTACATTGAATACTTGATTGCTGGCAATGCTGGCAAAGAAGATATTGTAAAGCTAACACGAGGTTTCTATAAGCAGCTTTATCCAGAAACAAAGGGTATGGTAATTGACCCAGCGTTTGGTACGGTTAATAGATCACGCCAAGCATTGTCAGCTATATTTCCAAATGCAGATGACCAGCAAGAAGTTGTTAGCTACCTAAACGCATCTCTTAGAAATAAATTTGCAATTGATGATAAGTTTTTCTCACTAGATTCTGGCGGCATTAAAGATGGTGAAAGTTTTAACGCATATCAAAAAAGAATAAGTAGCTCAAACAGATTGCGTTTAATGCCATTAACAGGGGCTGGACAGGTTACTGACAATACTAGGTACATGGTAGTGGAACAAAGAGTTGATGGCAGTTACGCTCCGCTTATGGCTGCTGTAAGACCATCTGCTCCACCTATTGCTGGTCAGCCAGCATCCGTTCCTGTTGTGCAGCAAGTTCTTTTTGATGTAGCTGAAATGAGAAAAGCTGTTCCAGAAGCAGAAGGTGAGCCATTAGACCCAGCTAAGTTAGCTGAAAGAATCCGTGAGCAAGAATCTGGCAGAACAGAGTTTAAGCCCACTATAGGCGGTGGTTTTGCAGGTCAACTGTTAGATGTATTTAAGGCGTTTTAATAAATGACAACGTACAATAATGCAGGCAATATTCGCGCTGGTCAGGATTACGCTGGTGAAACAGATGAGTATTACTACGACTCTACTAATCAGCCATATGTAATCTTTGATTCGCCTGAGATGGGGCTTAGAGCATTGTTTGTTGACTTGCGTTCAAAGCTTAATGAGTTTGATGGTGACATCGCTCAGATGATTACTAAGTACGCCCCGCCATCTGACAACAATCCTACAGATAACTACATTCAGTTTATTAAAGACAGAGTTGGCAGCGACAAAGCTACAATAGATGATCTGCCAAAGATTGTTTCTGGTGTCATTGACTTTGAAAACACACCTGAGATTGCTAGTCAGTACAATAAACCAGAACTACTAGACACAGCATTTAAGCTTTCTGCTGTTTCTATGCCTAAACAAACTCGACTGCATCAAGCGTATGAACTTGCTAATGTACAAAAGCCAACACAAGATTTAACGCAATTATCTAATCAAGAGCTTGTTGATGTAGCGCAGTCAAAGATTGATGAGTTTAAGGCACCAGAACCAGACCCAGTAGCGTTAAGCACTGTTAGCCCAGACTCAGACAGCCGTGACCAACGCGCAGCTAGATTGACATCTGCTGCTATTGATCGTGAGCAAGTTGACTTTGAGGTTCCATCTACATCGTTGCCAGATGATGATGTGGAAGAAGTTGTACAACCATTGGCTAAAGAGCCAGAGCCAACACCATTAAGCACAGTTGCTCCTAGCACTACTGCACGAGATGATAGGGTGGCAGCACTTGTTGAGGCTAGTCGTGATCCTGTCGTAAGCGCAGTAACACCAGAGCCAACAAAAGAAGAACTTGATTCTGTTAAGATTAGAAGGCCGGAAGGTAAACTTAAACGTGAGCCTGATAGCATTGATATGCTCAAAGCCCCCACAACAATTGATCCTTTTAGCCACAACATTAGATTTTATGGAGAAGCTACGTTAAAGGAAGACCCGACATTAGGCGAATCTTTTGCTGCAAGCATTGGTTATCAATACGATCCAGTTATTGAACATATTAACAATAAAATAAAATACGGAAATATTGTTGACCCTAACTATAATCCATTGACAGACATGGAGGGCTACGAACTTTATCAAAATGATTTGATCGTTGCCCAAAACGCTGAACACATGAAGGATTTGAAAAGGGGTCTTGATGACAATCTTGCAAGGCGTGATGTTCTTAGCAACACAGGCTTTTTCACTCATTTCTTTGTTGGCCTTGGCGATCCTGTTAACCTTGTTGCGTTGCCCTTTGGTGGTCCTAGCCTTGGTGTTCTTCGTTCTGGTGTGCGTGTAGGTGCTGGTGTTGCTGCATTGCAGACTGGTCAAGAGGCTCTTCGTGCGCCATTTGATCCGTTGAACACAGGTACAGAATCTGCAGTTAACATAGGCTCTGCATTTGTTGCTGGTAATTTGTTAGGTGGTGCTATTGCTGTGCCTGCTAGCAGACGAGCAAAGGCTTATGAGGCCACTCAGAAGGCCGCTGGTGATCAGCAGCTTAGTTTGCAGCCACGACTTGATAGAAGCAGACCAGAACCTACCACAGAGCGTCCATTCTCACAGGTTGCTGATGAAGAAGTGCAAGCTGTTGTTGACAGCAAGCCAGCAATAATAAGGCTTAATAATGAAATTGCTGATGAAGCTGAAATAAAACTAAACAACGAAAGATCAAATCTTTCAGAAAAAGAAATAGCTGACTTAGAAGCAACAATAAAACAAGCGCGAGAAAAAGCAGCAGTAGAAAAAAGTGATTACGATTTATTAAAGCAAGAACAGATTAATCGCATGGAAGGTGGTGAGCGTACTGCTAAAGACCTTTCTATGCCTAAGAACTGGTTTACAGATAGCTGGGCATTTAAGTTTATTACCACACCTATGAAGCGTGTAATACAAAACCCTAATGCGCCTATGGCTGCTAAAGAAATTATCCTTGGCATAGCTGGCGACTCAGGCATCTTGCTTAACTTGCACAAAAGAGGTCTTAGCCTTGGCCCATCTGTATACCAAAAGGCAGCAATGCGTGATGGCGAATGGGTTTCTGTCTATGATGATCTACGCAAATTGTTTGGTGATGAGTATGGTGTAGGCAAACAAACTATAATTGACTATGACGTTGGTGGTGCAGCACAACGAATTGGTGAGCTTACTAAAGGTCAGCCTAAAACAAAAACATTTGTTGAGTGGATGACTGATGTAAATATAAAACGCATGAAGGGCGAGGCTGCGTCTAGCAAAGCGGAAGCTACAGCCATGAGCCGCATTGATGAGTTTTACAAGCAGTGGGAAACTCGTTTGAATGAAAGTGGTATTATTGGTACGCCTGAGTTCTACAGAAAAAGCTTAAACAATCTTGAGCAGCAACGATTAAAGCTTGAGGAAACTGTTTCAAAGTTAAAGAACGCGCCAATGACAGAGCTATCAATGCGTAGACTACGTTTAAACGAAGCTCGTTTGTCACGCGTTAAAGATCAGATAGATGATGCAAACTTTCACATAGAAAATATGAGCAAAGCTGGGGTTATGCCAGCAAACGAAGATGTGTTTAACCCACGTTTCTGGAAGCAAGAGTACATCAGACAAAATCGTGACAAGCTTCACGTTATTCTGTCTAAGTGGTACACAGAAAATCCATACATCTACAAGATGAAGGTTGATCCAAACACAAAAAAGCCTACTGGTTGGGAAAGAGTTGAGTTAGATACAAGCGCGGCTGCAGTTAGCAAGCGTGTTGATGACACTATTGATGAGATTCTTGGCATTAAAGACCCAACAGACGTTAATGCACAATACTTTGGTCACGGTAGATCAAAGCATTTTAAGCATCGTGGAATTGATATACCCAACAAGTTAGTATCTGATTTTATTGAAACTAATCCTATCAGTATTATGAAAGCGTACACAACTAAGGTTGCGCCGCAGTATGAATTTATGAATAAGTTTGGCAAAAGCATTGATGATGTGCTGGATGATGCTGAAGATGCAATGCTGGCTGAAGGCAAGATGAGTGGAAATGAAATTAATGCAACCTTAAGAGACATTCGCCATCTTAATGAGCGTGTTCAAGGTTCTGTTATCCGCGATCCAGATGCCCTTAACTATAAAACTGCTATCATCTTAAAAGATTTAGCAATGCTTAACTACCTTGGTTCTGCTGGTTTCTCTACGCTTCCAGACTTTGCAAAGATAATGATGGAACACGAAATGGGTACAGTTTGGAAGTCATTGTTTGGTGTGATGAGTGATGCGCGAGTGCGTAAAACTTCAGAAGAAGGACGCATTGCCGGTGAGATAATTGACATTCTTAAAGGTGACGCTCACATGCGTTTTACTGAGCAGATGTCAAACAATCCATTGAACGATGGCTTTATGTCTAAGGTTCGCACTGGTTTCTTTATGCTTAATGGCGTTGCCCCAATGACAACCATTATGAAAAAGATGGATGCTATTGCTAGAGGCCACACATTAATTGATTATTCTTTAAAGCTAACTTATGGCGGCAAGACAGTTAATGGCGTTAAAATACCTGAAGCAACAGATATGGAAATTGCTTACTTAGCTAGGTACAATATCGGTCAACAAGAAGCCGCTGCTATAGCCAAAGCACCTTGGGAAAAAACAGAAGCTGGTCTTATTCTGCCCAACACTAAGGCTTGGGAAGATGCTATTGAATTGCCAGAAACTACAGCTACAATAAATTATGTAGGCATGAACGAAGGCAAATTTAATGGCAATAGATATGTTCCTGCATTTTTCAATAAAGAATCCAATACTATTACCATAGACAAAGAATCAATTATAAAATCATTTGATGACAAGCCTTGGACATCACCAAAAGTAGATGGTGTCAAAGCTTTACCAGAAGATTCTTTTAAGACAGCAGATGATTGGTTTAATTTTGTTTTAACGCATGAGATTATGCACACAAACTTTAAGCAAAAAAAGAACGAGTCTACATCCGCATATGAAAATAGAATTAATCAGCTTGCTCTAAGCGAAATAAAAAAGCGTAAGCGTATAAACAAAGACACTGTTGAGAACTTTCGCACAGCAATGAACTCAGGCATATTGAATACTGTTCTGATGGGTACACCAGCAGACAAACCAATTGCCGTTGATGGTGTATTTTATATTCCTATGCACGTTGCTAGAAAAGTTGGCATGACTGAAGACCCAAAGTTTAAGGGCTACGCTAGAATTGAGAATGGTTTGCTTGGTATGCCGTTCCAATTTATGTCTTACAGCTTTGCAGCAGCAAATAAAATTACAGCTTCACTAGCACAAGGTCAGATAAAGAACAGAGCAGTAGCACTGACTGCTTCTATGGGCTTGGGCTACATGGGTATGGAACTCAAATATAGCGATTGGCAAATGGAACAGATGTCATGGCCTGACGTTATAGCCAGATCATTTGATGCCTCTGGTCAAACTGCTTTGTGGTCTGATTTATTCTACACCTCAATGGGAATTAGCCAAGCATTAGGTGGCCCTGATCTTGGTGGCGGTATTATTAGCCCTAAGTTTAAGCAGGATCAAAGCCTTGTTGATGCGTTTACTGCTGTAGGTGGTGCTGGCCCTTCATATGCTGTAGATGTTGGCATGGGTGTAAAAGAGTTTCTTGATGGAAATTACGGTCAAGGTGCTAGTGATCTAGTAAGAAGATTGCCTGCAGCCCAACTTTGGTTTTTGAAAGACGAAACTAATTCTATGGCGAGGGCGTTCGCTGGTGGGCGTTACTAATTGTGCGTTGAGCAATTTATTAAACAGGAGTAGGGTTTTGGCATGACTATTAACATAGCTGATAACACACCACGAGTATCGTATACGGTAGCACAAGGGGTCACGCAGACTTCCTTTACAGTTACGTTTGAGTTTTTTTCAGAAGCTGATCTTAATGTTTACATTGATGGCACGCTAAAAACGCTTACTACAGATTACACTGTAACAGGTGGAGATGGCTCTACTGGCAGTATAACTATGTCAGTTACTGGCGCATCTGGTGGCAGTACAGTTGTTATCACGCGGGCAATTGCATTTGAGCGTACAACAGATTTCCCATCTCAAGGCGCATTCCAAGTAGGAACGCTAAACACAGAGCTTGACCGCCTCACTGCTGTAGCTGCTGATCTAAACGATGAAATTAGCCGTTCATTGCGCCTTACTGATTATGATGCTGGTGCAAACCTAACTCTTCCTGATCTTGCTAGTCGTGCTGGCAAGGTGCTTGCGTTTGACGCAACAACTGGCGATCTTGTCAACGGTCCATCTACTGCTGGCGTGACCACTGTAGCTGCGGCTGCTGCTGACATTGCTACATTAGCTGACATTCAAGACGGTACAGTAGCAACTGACGCTATTACAGATACGGCTGCCATTGCTTCTGATGTGACTACAGTATCAGGTATTGCGGCTAACGTGACAACGACTGCTGGCAATACAGCAAACATAAATATTGTTGCTGGCAATACAGCCGACATAAGCACTGTTGCTGGAATTGATAGCGATGTGACTACAGTAGCAGGCATCTCTGCAAATGTAACAACGGCTGCTGGAATATCTGCTGACATTACTGCGGTAGTTGCTGACGCTACTGACATCGGTACAGTCTCAACTAACATTGCTAACGTAAATTCTGTTGCAGCTATTGATAGTGATGTAACAACTGTAGCCGGAATGTCTAGCGCAGACATAAATACTGTGGCTGGCATCTCTGCTAATGTAACAACCGTTGCTGGGATTGACGCTAATGTAACTACTGTGGCTGGCATTGCTTCTGACGTTACGGCTGCCGCAACCAATGTGTCTGACATTCAAGCTATCTCTGCTGCTATTGCAGATGTAATTACAGTAGCCGATGATTTGAATGAAGCCACATCAGAGATTGATGTAGTCGCTAATAACATTGTTAACGTCAATGCGGTAGGCACAGACATTGCTAACGTAAATACTGTTGCATCTAACTTAACCGATGTTAATGCGTTTGCTGAAACATACTTTATCTCAGCTACAGCCCCAACATCACCAACACAAGGCGATCTCTGGTTCGATACTGATCCGGCAGCTTTGCTGATGAAAGTGTATGATGGTAACGGCTTTGTTAATGCTGGTTCATCAGTCAACGGAACATCACAGCGTTTTTCTTACACAGCAACGGCTGGTCAAACTATCTTTGCTGCAACATATGATGCTGGCTTTGTTGATGTGTATCTTAATGGTATTAAGTTGATTGCTGGCACAGACTTTACTGCCACTAGCGGCACAAGCATTGTCTTGGTTTCTGGTGCGGCACTCAATGACACAGTAGATATTGTAGCCTACGGAACTTTTGAGTTAGTAAATGTATCGCTGGACACTCTATCAGATGCAACCGCTTCTGGCGCATCATCAGGTGATGTTCTGACATACAATGGTTCTGTGTTTGCTCCGGCAGCACCAACAGTTCCTACGCTTTCTAGCCTTAATATTGCCAATCACGATCAGGTCACAGTAACAGCCGGTGGTGCCGTAACTGCAACATCATATGCTGGCGATGGATCATCCTTAACAGGCGTTGAATCTTTTGCATCAGGTACAAAAATGCTGTTTGGTCAAACCGCAGCACCTACAGGCTGGACTAAGATAACTACAGACGACGATGCTGCATTGCGTATTGTCAGCGGCACAGTCGGCAGCGGCGGTTCATCTGGATTGTCTACTGCGCTGGCAACGCCAACGGTCACAGGTACGATTGCTGGTTCAACTGGCGCACATACTCTAACAATTGCTGAGATGCCAAGTCACAACCATGATATCTATAAAAGAGCCACAGGGCCAAGTAATTGGTGTGTGGAATATCAAAGTAGTTACGGTGCTACTACTGGTAATTCGATATTAAATACAGGTGGTGGTGGCTCACACAGCCACTCATTATCAGCAACATTCTCAGGCGGTACAGCGGCAATCAACGTGAAGTACGTTGACGCAATTATGGCGAGTAAAAATTAAATCAACGGAGCATATAAATGACTAGAGCAAGAGACATTGCAGACCTTGTAGATGCTAACGGTGATGTTGTAGCTGGCGCATTAGACAATGTTCCTGCATCGAATGATGCTTCTGCATTAACAACAGGAACCCTAGCTGGAGCAAGACTGCCTGATCCATTGCCTGCCATTGATGGCTCAAACCTGACTGGTATAGTTTCGTTTGCGTCAGGCACGTTGATGCTGTTTCAGCAAACTGCTGCGCCTACTGGATGGACAAAGCAAACAACACACAACGATAAAGCATTGCGGGTTGTAACTGGCAGTGCTGGCTCTGGTGGCTCTAGCGCATTTACAACAGCGTTTGGCACACCAACGGTTACAGGTACGATTGCTGGCTCGACTGGTTCTCATACACTTACCATTTCTGAGATGCCAAGTCACAATCACAGTATGAGTTTTATGTATGGCGGCGGTAACAATCCCACAACAGGTTCTGATCCTTATTATCACACAAAATACACAAACAATACTGGTGGCGGTGGCTCACACAGTCACTCACTGTCAGCAACTTTTAGCGGTGGTGCAGCCGCTATTAATGTCGAATATGTTGATCTTATTATTGCGAGTAAAGACTAATGCAGCTTGATGTAAAACATAACTGCCCACTCAACAGCTTTGAGCCTTGCAAACAGTTAGACTGTGCTTGGTTTGTTAAGCTGGCTGGCACTGACCCAAACACTGGCAAGCCAGTAGATGAATTTGGTTGTGCTATGGCTTGGATGCCAATGCTACTTATTGAGAACGCACAGCAATCACGCCAAACAGGTGCGGCAGTTGAAAGCTTCCGCAACGAGATGGTCAAACAAAACGAAACTAGCCATGAATTGCTAGAAAAAATTAAAAACCCAACCCTTGTAGACATGATTGAGGTAAGGCAATGAAAGTATCAATTATTAAAGAAGACGGAACAATTGTAAAAGATGGCGTAGGTTACGGTGGTATTGACCTATCCGCTTTGCCCAGCAATTTTCATGCCGTTCAATGGGACGGTTCTAGTGGTGAACTAGAAACTATGGATGGAAATGGTAACACCGCTAACACGGCCATTACTGATTTATCTCCATACCAATGGTGCATAGACTTGTGGGATGCTCTGGACGTAGCAGTTCAAGCAGATAATGTTCCAGCCCCAGAATGGTTGGCAGCAAGGTCACAAGCATATGGATCAGCACAATATCAACTTGAGTACATTACAGAGAACGGCTTAGAGGCTTGGCAGACGCGCGTTGCTGAGATCAAAGCTGCTCATCCAAAGACGTAATTTGAGAGAGCGATGTCCGTGCCAACAAATGATATCAGGATAGATGGCGCTTACATAGTCGCAGGAGTCACTGCGCCAATGTGGGTGAGCCAACTGGAGAGTTGGTTTTCAGCTATTGCTGCTGAAGCTGCCGCTGCTGAAGAAGAAGCTCTGTAACTTATGAGCAAACCTA
>ERZ1039804.289-NODE-289-length-32530-cov-44.705681_pt1 | contig 32530 bp, 35 predicted proteins | sample MGYA00383089_ERZ1039804 | MGnify/ENA primary metagenome ERZ1039804 (study PRJEB29581, sample SAMEA5548359) | metagenome | biome: marine; feature: coastal; material: water | depth 1 m | study: Short-term variability in the microbial, nano- and picoplankton...
GTGTAGTGTCATACTTAGTAAGGTCAACCTCAGACCAGTTATTACCGGTACTGAGGAAATTTTTCCATCGCAATACTTTAAATATTATCATGCTATCTCTAAGGCTTGAGCTTCAATCATTAAGGAATTCATCTCCGACTTGATTCGATCTTTGTTCAGGTCGGTGTCTACAGCATCAATATAACTATTCAATAGTGTAGGGGTATCATCCACCATTACACCCTGATCGTCAACAGCTTCACCTAAAAATTCACTAAAATTTTCAGCTATTTTTAATTCTATAATAGAACGATTCTGAATGCGGTCAATAAACCGATCAAATGTGTAAGTGTCACTCTTGTTAATAACAACTACCTTAACAAACTTACCATCAACATCATCCAGTGGATAGTGAAGATAATCCTGCTCACTATCATCATATGTGATGCGGTGATAAAGAGTGTTGGGATTATGAACAGCTGTCAGACCTCTCGTCTCTGTGTCAAGCACATGGAAGTACTTCTTGTCATGAGCATCATTCCAGAAGAACTCCATCTGAGATCCAAGATAGTGAATGTTATCCTGTTGCGACTTTGTATGGAAGTGTCCTGACATAACCATCTCAAACCGCTTGAATATGTTGCGATCGAGACCGTGAGGACACGTGGCTCCTCTGAACATATCATACCCTTGAATCTCGAAGTGGCCACCAATAATGTCACACTTCGCTTTTGCAAGAAACTTCATTGATTGTTCTTCATTCTCAGGGTCGATCCACGGAACCAATCCTACACGAAGACCATCATAGTCCATTACTGTTGCGTCATGAATAATGTTGACTTCATTCATATAATGACCCAACAACTCTTTTAGTGAGTTCAACTCACCCGTATTCTTATAATACGTGTCATGATTACCACGAATAATATCCATAGTAATGCCGTACTCTCTCAAGGGCTTGAGGAAGTGGTTACGATTGCAATTAAGCGCTCGGAAGTTTATAAAGCGACGATTGTCATAATAATCACCCAGATGAATGATGTGTTTAATATCATTCTCGAGAAGGTATGGGAAGAACACTTCCTTATAGAACTTCTCTTGGGTTTGGATAAAGACATCCGCACTATTTCTGACACCACAATGAGTGTCATTAAGGATGGCTATTTTCATTTTAGGCTCTTGACTTTTCTAGGCGTATATCGACTGGTCCGTTTACAATGTCAGCAGCAATTGCCTTAGCATCATCTACCATATATTCAATCTGAGGATTGGACTTCTGAAGTTGATATCTCAAGCGATGAATTTCAGTGGTCTTCTCAAGCAAAACCTTTGCCTTTTTATGCAGCTCGTCTATACTATGATACATCTTCATGATCTCCCTTATTGAGAATATTTCGTTTAGGTTTCCATCCAAGAGAGGTTAGAACACTAATATCAGCTTTAGTTGATTCTCGCTCACCTTGTGGATTCTCATCCCTATATTGTCCCATAAAACCCATGGCTTTGGCAACAGCTGCAACAGAAATATTTTCACCCATTCCAATGTCAACCACTTTGGTTTTCTTATGGACATCATCAAAGTTATTCAATAGAAGATTAATGGCTTCGATTAGATCAGCCACGTGGATAAAATCACGATAGTGATTCTTGTTTATATACTCAACCTCTCCCTTTTGTAGCTTCTTGAAAAGCATATCATCACGTCCAGGCCAGACAGTATGGAAGCGCATACCAATAGCTTCCTCATTAAATGCTTGTACTTCATTCATCATTTTAGTAGCGGCATAAGGATTGCCCCACCACTCATAAGCATTGGAGCTAGAAGCATACAAGACCTTAGACCCACACTTACGAGCAAATTTAAACATTTCATGAGTACCCAACACATTGCTTTTGTAATATGTTTCTGGGTCATCAAATGAAGGTCGAACACCAGCAAGAGCTGCTAGGTGGATAACAAAGTCCCAGGGATACTCATGCTTCACCCACTCAGCTGGATCTGTCACATCAGCAGGTAGTGGATCAAATCGTCGTACTCTGTGTCCTTGCTTTTCAAGGTAGTTGGCTAACCGAGATCCAATCATGCCATCGGTGCCAGTCATCATAATATTAAAAGCCATTGTCTACTCCATAAAACCTGCAAGATCCGAATCCACGTATACAGCACGTTTCTTACGTCTCTTCTCTTCCTTTGCATATGACTTGAAGTCAGTATCTTTATCCTTCACTGCATCAATGCGATCCTTTAGCTGATCGACAAATGATTGCATCACCTGCGCAGCTTCTGGGTCATTTTCATGATTACACACAAAGTCTTCCAATCCACTCTGGGATAGGTACTTGATCTTTACATCCTGTTGTTTCTTTTCTTTTGCGATACGACGAAGAAATGCATACCATGATATCTGTGTAAAATATGCAAATGCGTTTGGATTACCTGTTCTGGTAGCTACCTCTATATCGTAGTTCTCGATAGCTTTTAGGCAGTTCTCAACAGCATCCATCACCATCTCTTCACGGTATGTGTATCTGATGAAGTTGGCTTTGTGAGATAATCCCTCTGCTATTTTAAGGAAGCATGATGCTATATAATTAGTTACTATAGGCCGAGATTGATCCGCTTCCTTAGCCTCCTTGACTGATGTGCAATACTCAACAACGGCTTGAGAGAACTCTTTGTTGTTGACATAGTGTATACTTGCCCGTTTAGATTTTGCCATAATATAGGTCCTTTGCGTATTTGTATCTATTATACCATAAAATTAATTTTAAATCAACTGTTGACCTTTGGGGATTTTTGTTGTATAATTACATTGCGCCATGGCGGGGGCTGAATGTTCATTTTACAAGAAATCCTATTCTCGGATCTTTTAGTTGGCCATCTCCGTCATCGAAGTCTGGTAGGAATTCATATCCACATTCATTCAGATAATGTTGACACTTAACGTTGAGTTTATAAACAGAAGGGGAACATTCTGGTTCAGTATCGGACTCCCATACAGGAATAAACTTGTCGTAGTCAGGATCGGGAGAATGTCTTAGATGTACCTCTATAATACTCTTTCCTTTAAACTCGACATTAATCTCACCAGCATCATATAACACATCCATATCATAATCCTTGAGACTAGGCATTACATTCGATCTCTTCCACTCAACAAACTTTGTCAGATTCACAGGATAGTTAACTCCCTTCCAACTGCTGACTGGTTCCCAGGATCCACCCTCGTAATAAGAATGCTTCCACTTGTAATTCACTGAGTAGTGATCACCATGAAGATACTCACACCAGAAATATCCAGCTGGTACTGCATGATAATCTCCCGCTTTAATCTTCTTCACATGAGCACCAACTCCCATGCCCGATAAGTTATATATCGGTCTAATAACATACGTTCCATCCTCGGTAGGAGCTACCCCCGAAGGCCCACACTTATATCCGTATCTCTCAGCCACCCACAGCTTATTAAACCAATTATGATGGTGTTGAAACAACGGCCACACCTCATGATCATACATTAATGTAACCTATCCTTCTTAGTATCAAACATACTCACAACATTAGATTCGCGATCAGAATCCAACCCCAGATCTACATCATCAGGATCAATGCCCGCGGCCTCCATCATCTTCTCGAGAAGATCCTTATACTTCTCCTCCGCCGTCTCCGTCAACTCATCCATATACTTTCGCTCAAGTGCTATAGCTTTATGATACTGCTCCATAAGCATTTGATCTGGCAAAGCTTCCCCAACAACTTGATTGTAGTTGAGCAATTGTTTGTAGAGAATCTGATAACACATCCATGGTCTGAAGGTGTAATACCTATACCCCTCATCATCAGACCGTATAATCTCCATTACGTCTCCGACTATAACATTCGATGCATCGGCGTTAACAAACATGTCGCCATTTTCGTCCTCATCTACCTTTGCTATAATCTCCTCTCCACTAACCAACTTATACTGTATGTAATTCATAATATCACCTATTGTATTAAGATCTGCTTACCAGGAACTCCACAAGAAGTCCGACAGGACGTCCCGTAACTTTGTCGCCGTCTGAGGCGGTTGATGCTATATCGAGATGGGTGTAAGGAATACTCTCAGCGAATGCTTCCAAAAAGGCAAACGCTGTAATAGTTCCAGGGCCGGGCTTTGACGCGATATTCATCAGATCACTGACACCCTCCTGACCCTTCATTTGATCTGAATGCTCCTGTATAAATGGCAGCTGCCATGCTAGGTCACCAGAAGCAACACTAGCATCAAAAAGCTCATCAACTAGTTCTTGATCGTTACCCAACAGCGCTGAGTGCGTCGTACCAGTAGCATATAGTTGGGCACCAGTCAGAGTCGCGACTGTTGTGGTGGATCGTGCGGTTGGAAACATCTGTTGTGCATATGTCAGGGCATCCGCCAGGATTAGTCGTCCTTCTGCATCTGTATTTCGAACATCCACCGTCAATCCTGACATTGATGTATGTACATCTCCAGGCTTGGTTGCTCGACCATTGATTAGATTCTCAGAGGCGGGGACAATAGCAACAACGTTGATCGCAAGTTTTAATTCTGCTGCAGCCTTAATCGCTGCCAGTACAGCACCTCCACCAAGCATATCAAACTTCATTTGATGTAGGTTCTTTGCAGGCTTGATTGAATTACCACCCATATCGAATGTCAATCCTTTGCCTATCAACACTGTAGGGTTATCTCCTTTTGACCCACCATTGTACTCAGCTACAATGAGCTTTGCTTCTTCGTCAGAACCTTGAGATACGCCTAATAATAGACCCATTCCAAGCTTTTCCATATCCTTCTCACCGAGGACTTTAACCTTGATGTCTTTGTGAAGGGTCTTCGCTTCCTCCGATAATTTGGTCGGAGTCATGATGTTGGCAGGTGCCAATCCAATTCTCTTTGCAAACTCAATGCCGCTCTCAACCGCTTTACGTTGCATCTTCTCATTTATACTATTATAACTCATATATTCACCTTTACAATAATGTATTTAAATTGCTCTTTCTCATATATCTTCACACGCTCAGCTGAGTGTAGAAGGGTAAAGTTATTTCGCTTACCCCAATGCAGATCATCCGCAATATCATACAGCTGGGTCTCCTGACCATTATCCGACTTACGCAACCCCCTACCAATAGACTGCAACACCTTTATTTGAGACTTCGAAGGGGATGCGAATATAATATTATGTAGGTTTCTAATATTGATGCCAGTACTGAACGTCCCCAATGATGCAACAACTATAGAATTATCCTGCTTCTCAACTATTCGACGTATTGCCTCCCTGTCAGATGTCGCTGTATCTCCTGATACAAAGAACACCTTTCTCGCATCATCCGCTTTGGCGCTTATGATATCGAAGAGGGGTTTCCCATGAGCTCCAACACGCTGATATAGAACAAGAGTATTTCCACTAGTATCCAAAGCCAGATTGCGAATAAACCTGTTACGGGCATCATTGCTAACAATCCAGTCAATTTCTTCTTGATATGTGCGCTTACCATAATCTCTTCTCACCTCATCTGAGTAATTCAATAACAGAACTTTGATACTAAGTGGTGCCAATGTATCATTATCCTGCAACGCTTTGGTTGTAGTGACTTTGTATACTGGTCCAAACAATCCCTCCAGAACCAATTTATGAGTCTGTGTACCATCCAGTGTACCGGTCAGGCCATAGCGATATTTCGCCTCTGTGGCTTTGTTCATTATCGATGACAACGATTTCGACTTGAAACCGTGGCATTCATCACCTATCACCATTGTAAACTGCTTAAACCAATTACGCTGCAGCTTATAGATGGATTGCCACGTTGATAGGATTACTGTCTTATCTGTTACCTTGTCCTTGCCAGAGTATATTCTATGCACGTGGTTCTCAACATCAAAACCATAGTCTGCAAAGTCAGCATACAGCTGCTCAACAAGTGATGTCGTTGGAACAATAATTAGAACTTTGCCTTCTTCATTGGACATGACATATCTCATTAGCAGATATGCTATAAATGACTTACCGGAACCGGTTGGGGATAGTAGTATTGCTTTTGTTCTCTGCAATGCAGTTGACACTGCATCGTACTGATAATCTCGAGGGGCAAACGGAATGTTTAAATCTTCTAAGAGGGGATTGAGGTCACTAACATCAGCAACATCTGTGGGACTGCCGTATCTTGTTTCCTCTGTTTTGACTGTGTAGCCACGTTCTGAACAGAACTTAATAACATATATGTACAGACCAGCAGATAGCTCACCTGTCATACGGTTGAATAGTTTTATCTTACCATCCCACACCTTATTCTTAAATGCAGGCATGAACTTATAACCCGGAACATAGAAGCTAAAGTAATCCGACAGTTCAGCTGCCAACCCGGGTTCATCTATGTCCACCTCCAACATGCTATAATCTTTAAGCCTGCATACTATGTCACTCAATTACATACCTCTGTTATCCTCCAGACTCGAATTGGCGCCATTTGATCATATTACCCACCGTCTGATGCCGCCAATTGAGACTGCTAACTATCTCATTTAAGGTATCTATAAGGGTTTTATAGTACTGCACTTTCAACTCAGATGCTTGAATCTCTTTATCAGAATCATAATAGTAGTTCATGTCACCCTTCATTATCTTCAAACCATTAAGTGGATCAAAGTCCCAACCCAGGGTTTTGATCTCTTCCTCTGACATTTTACCATTGTACCACAGCCACTTCTGCTTCAACAGAGTCTTCTGCTGCATCTCAACACGCTTCAAACGGAGCTTTGCGTTGGTCAAAAGGTTGAGGTACTTTGCGTGTAGGGCAGGGGTTTGACGAGACACTTCGTCTAGTTTGTTACGAGGAAGCTCTGAGTCTTTCGCCCATTCAACGAGGATTTCATCCAAATGCATAATATACTCCAATAACTACTTAATTTCAAAATATGAGAATTTGAACGATACTGGGAACGTCAAAAACTGTACATCACCTACTACTGACTCGAAGTTTATATCACCTACCATGGTGGGAATGCAGTCAATGTATTTGATCTGCTTATTTGGGTTATTGTGGCTGGTCAGAATTGACACAGTAATGTCGGACTCAGTCCGTGGAGCTGACCCTATATCATCTGTGGCTGACTGCCTATTACTCTCAACCATCCTAGTCAACCACTCAAACATCTCTGTGTATGATGTCATGTCTTCATCGAGAATAATGATGGCCGACAGCTCTCCAAATGTTAGCTTATCGCCTGGTAGGGACAAGCTCGACAATCTGGGAATGGGGACTTCTGTGGAGGCCACAGAAGCACCTGGATGTTGTATGGTCTGCGCAAAGAATTCCAGGTTGGGATAATTACGCCTATCTATAACCAACTTAAATGATGTCGGTGCAAGATAGTTTATATTAGTTGTTAATTCAGCCATGTTACCTTCCAATAAATCTAACTGTGGGTATTTATAATGGTACTTACCCCTTATTTAGAAAGTCCATCATGGTAGTTGCTATGCTGTAGTCGAGTAGTCCTTCATAGTGATTCAACTCAACCACTAACTGACCGCATCCTGGGAAGTTCTCCTGGCTACGGATTGTAACTACCCCATCATTTGGCTCCATCAACAATGGCCAGCTACCCACTGTTGCAATAATGCTCAATACAGGGATGTCAATATCAATGGACCTCAGATACTTCATAAACTTGGACCTAGGAGCTAGGTCATGCCATATTGGATCCCTCGACACTATTGACGCAAGATTCAGAATCCTTATACCATTCAACGGAGATGCGAGTGTAACTATCCTCCTCACATTTATATCCGTCTCCATGAGACACAATGATATGAGACCTCCCAGTGAGTGAGCTATTATATCAATTTCACGCTCACCATATTGTTTGTATATTTGATCGTGCACATCACTAACACATTCCATCACAGGCCGGCGAGTGTCATACTCAACACAGTGTTGGTTCCACCGCCCCCGCATGTTTGATGTTGCCATAAGAAAATTCCACACACGAGGGGTGGAATTGTTCCCATGGATATAAACAAGCGGCCTTGTATTGCTCATACATTCTACCTCTATATCCCTATATAAGTGTTGTACCTTTATTTATAAGAACTCACATCAGCTTGACCCGGATTATTGTTGTTTCCGCTTGATCATTACCGTCACGATCAATAACCGCTTGATGACTCTTCACAGAGGCCTTAAAGGTGACTTCTTCACCTACCACTGGTTGGAAGTTATCAGCCCAGCAAACAATAAGCTTGTTGGTATCAATATCAACCAACTCTGTACGACACCCAGGTCCAAAATGGCCCCTAAAAGGCCTAGAGCTAATCGCTTGAGCAGTGAACTCGCTCCGCACTCCAACATCACCAACAAAACCATCCACATCGGGAGTACGCAATTCAGCTTGTTCACCGTGAATACGTAGCACTGCACCCTTGAAGAGATTCATGTTCTCATCTTCGAAGTCAGTAGTGACTATCCACCGGACATACCCAGAAGGTAGATCGGCTATATCATCACCCTTGTACTTACCAAAGGGAGCCTGATCATGAGCCAACCATGCCATTGTGTTGTTAATCTTACTCACTCTGATGCGTTCTTCACGCATAGCCTCAAGCTTGATCCCATGTATACGCGCAGCCTCAATTTCCTCAGCACTGCGACGAGCTCGCGTTTCGAAGTCATACACCTCTGACATTATTTCATCAGCAGATTTCTGGCGAAGCTCTCGACCAGCCCTTTTAGCGATTTCAGAAGCCTTGGTAAAGGCTTCTTCCTTATCGGTACTGAGGTTTTGAAGATAGTCGGAACCAATCGCAACTGTTCCTTGATAGATTCCATTATCGATGGAACCTCCACGCTCACCACCACTAGGTATAAACACCTGCTTAGTTACACGAAGGGTGAAAAACCCCTGCTCGCGGCCAGTATCAACAAAATACACGGGAATAAACTTCTTCATAACAAAAACCTCTTTCTTTAATCATGACTTCATTATAACACAATGTCAGAGTAAAGTCAACACTTTTATGCAACCATTTCGTAAATTTCTTTCCATCCTTTTACGCGTGGAATGAAGGTCCTTGGTGAGTCCTGCATATTGTAGCCATGCTCCATCAATATTGAATTGAGTCCGAACCGAAGACCAGCAACAGCATTCTCCATCTTATCCTCCACCCACATACACTCTGTATCTCGATACTGCTCCAATATTTCATCTTTATCAGCACCAGTATCTAGATATACAAACCGCTCAATAGCAGTCTCACCAAACAACTTCTTTAGATTCATTGTTCGCAGCTCACCTGCAGAACGATCTGTAGACAATGATGTAATCACATGGAATACATATCCCTGCTCTTCATGTAGCTTGCGTATATAATGCACAGCATCACGGAGGGGAGGGAGGAAGCCAATAGCTGCTGATTCGTTAAATTGACGAATTAATTCCTTACCCTTACCAGGTAAAATGCAGTATCGCTTGGATATATCATAAGTCGGCTGCCCAGGCAAAGGCTTTGGATATCCCTTATTCTTCTGCATCCAAATATCAAATGCATACTCCCAATTAAGCATTACTCCATCAACATCTGTCAGTATTACATTATTCATAATTATTTCTCCTTTGAAACTCGAACCAGTACACGATAGTGCAAACACTGAATGTTGTACCCGCCAGCATAAATGCTTTGAACACTACATGTATTATCTGTACCAATAACATTACCATTAATATTACCATCAACTCCAATACGCAAACCAGAAGCATCGGTGATTTCACCAACAATATTCTTAACCTTACTCACAAACTGCTTACGCTTAATATCAACCTGTTTAGTAAGAAACTTGTCAAGAACAACCTCTTTGTTCTTACCACCATTCATATTCATGTCGCCAACCAGGTTAACAACAACCCCAGAGTTTGCATTTGACCAATCACGTACAGCTTTCTTAGCTGCAAGGTAGTCATCTGGGTAAAAAGGGTGAGTACCATCTTCACGGAATAAAAATCTCCAGTCATGTGGAACACTGTAAAAGTTATACTTCTCTAACAGGTTAAGATACTCAGCTTTTATCTCCTTAACAGTGTCGGCCTGGTAGTTGTAGTACTTAGCAGCAGCAACACGCCAGTTAGCTAAAAACTCTTCAATCTTCTGTACCTGGTCAGTAGTCACGTCATTCATAATTTAATTCCTATCTTTCATTTCCTTGACTTCATTATAACATAAAGTCGACATAAAGTCAACAGTTTTTTTAAATTATTTTCACTTTTTTTCAGGCACAAAAAAAGGGGCCCTAAGGCCCCTAAATCCATCCGTGGATTATTATTATTATTCCAAACTTCTAGAATCTATCCTTCTTTCAGGATGTTGTCTACACGGAAGATTCTGTAGTACTGGTTAGAGCGAGCTGCAGCCAAACCATCAGCAGGTGTAGCACCAACGAATGGGTTAGAAGCCATACCATAACGAGTCTTGAACCCGATACGTGGTTGGAAGTCGTTCTCACCAACTGCGCGTACCATAGTTAAAGGTACATATGGGCAGTAGAACACACCAGCGTCATAAGGGTTAGTACCCTTGTAACCTACAGTGATATAGTCAGTGGTGGCATATGGATCAATATAAACCTTGATCTTACCATTCAACAGACCAGCAAAGGTGTTACCAGTGTCATCAACACTCAACTTAGTTGACAGTGCAGGAGCGTAGTCCAGCAAGCCAGAAGCAGCCAAAGCAGTAGCAACGTCAGAAGAACAGATAACAAAGTTACCTTTACCACGACGAGTGTCTTTAGCAATCTGGTTAGCTTCACGATCCAACTGTACAACTAGACCCTTGAATTTTTCAGCTGACCAACGGCCATCTGCATCAGTAGTCAAGTCGAAGATGCCATTCTTAACTGTGTTGCTAGAGATAGCACCAGTCTTAGCTTGGCTGTTGATTGTACGAATAACTTCGCGGTTGATTTCAGCAAGAATCTCTGTAGACAGAATGTTAGCCAGTTCTGTTTCTGCATCCAAGCCATGAATCGCCTTCAAGTCTTGTGCAAGTTCTAGAGTGTATTCTGCTTTCAAAGCGCGGGACTTAGCAGTCACAGTTGCTTTGTCAATGGAGAAGCCCATTTCAGCAAATGCAGACTCACCAGTTGTACCCAACTGCTCAGCATTAGCAGTGGACATACCACCACCAGAAGTAGCAGCAGTGCCAGATGAATCAACGTTAGCGTATCCGCCCAAACCGGAAGGATCAGCACCCTGAGAACTACCAGAGTCACCAGAGAAGCCAGAAACTGCTTCGTTGAACAATGCTTCATCATTCGCAGTAGCACCTGAACGGGTGGTCTTGTACTTGGACTTCATAGCGAAGATCAAGCCAGTAGGACCAGACATTGGCTGAACGCCACAAACGTCATAGGCCATCAGGTTAGGCATGGAACGACGAACCAAGCTAATTAGAACTGGGTTCCAGTTAGCAACGTTGCCAGTGTTGTTAGAAGCAGCATCTTCGTTCATTTGACCGAAGTTCTGTTCCTGTTGTGTTTGCTCGGTTAGAGCTCTTTCTGTGTTTTCCAGTACGGCCGCGGTAACAGCGCGCTTGTGCGCATCTTCGATTTTACCAGCTGACTCTTCGTTTAATACTGGAGACCATTTCTCTACGAGACGATCATAAGTTTCCATAATTGGATCTCCTAATTACTTATTTGTTTTTCTTAAAGCGTGTAAGTATTTTTCCATCATTGGAGATACTTCTTCAGCTTCATCAGCCTCAGTCAGATCTTCAACGGTGGACTCGGTTGTGGCTTTCTTAGCAAAATACGACTCTTTCAAAGTTGCAACTTTCGCGGCAAACTCTTCGGAGGTACCAAAGTCAATTGACTCTGCTAAAGATTTAAGCTTCTCTACTTGAGTTTCAGCAAGATCACGAGACGCTTCACGAATAATCGCTTCACGCTTATAACCTTCCAATTCCTCTGCAAGATTCAAAGCTTTTGCCGTAGCATCGTTGAACTGTTCTTCCAGTTCTTCGTTTGCTGTAGCAAGTTCGTCAACTAGGTCGACTTTGCCTTCTGGGACTTCAACATAAGATTCGGTGAACAAGTCTTTCAACTTCTCCATGAAACCTTCTGCAATTTCGGAGCGAAGACCGCTCTGGATTGCAACCTTATTGTCTTCCATCCATGTCTCAACAACATAGTTGAGGTAGCTATCAACTTTCTCTACAAGATTAGATTTAGTTTCAGAAACTTCTTCTGCTAATTGCTCAGCATATTCAGTCTCCAAACGATCAATCTCTTCGGAAAGCTTCGATTTAACCGCTGCTTCAAAGATTAACGCTGTTTTGGCTTTGAACTCTTCTGAAAGAGTAGCCTCAGATTCCACTAGAGCATTTAAGTCTTCACTAAAATCTCCATCGACTTGTACGTCTTCTACCTTCATGCCTTTAGGGGCAGCAACTTTCTGCGGTTTATCACTGTTCTTCTTGTCACCTTTGCGAGCTTTCGCTTTGGGACCAGCGTCTTCAGCCTTATCATTTGCTGCAAAGGACTGTGCCTCTGCATTCTTAGGATCATGAGCTTCTTCGATTTCCTCGTCGAGCTCTACATCCAGATCTGTTTGATCAGTCATGTTAGATCTCCTGTCTATAACTTAGTATTTTTCAGTAACGAGAGGAAATTCTTAAACTCACGAGTCTGGACCTCATAGAGATCCGCACGTGGAGCCTTTTTAATTTCAGTCTCCATTTGTTCAATTACTTGAGCTTCTATGATTCCGTTATTCCAAACCCACTCAACACCTTCCATAATCCCATTTACGAAAGCAGTTGGTGCTGATGGATCTTGTACAATATCAACTGTATTAAGAATAAAGTCGTCTTTAACGTACATCGTACCATTTCTTTGCTCAAGGCTACCCATACCACGAGTTGAAACACCCAGCTGAACGCCACCTTCAAGTAAACCCTTTACGATATTACCCATCGGAGTATCCAATATGCGTGCTTTTCCGATCACATCATTTCCCTTAAATTCCAGGGATTCAATGAGATGCGAAACTTTGTCTAAGTTCACGGTAGGACCTTCTGGGTGATTTAATTCACCTACCGAGCGCTTAGTTTTAATCTGTTCAGTAACGTACTTATCAACAGCAGATTCCATAACCGCTTTTGGATAAACACGTCCATTTCTATTCTTTGCTTCTGATTGCGCGAAGACACCCTCTATGAAGTGTAGCTTACTACCATCATCCTTCGACTCGACAATACACTGAATGTCTTGTTCGTTATACTCTGCAATCAACTTCATCTTTTGTTCCTACCTTGGTGAGGTTACGGCTGCAAATAACACTGTTGCAGAACCTGCAAACACTTTGTCCGTACTCTTCTTTGGAATCAACACTGACTCTTGGCCGGCCAAGGTTAGTGTCCCTACAGTAACACCCGCTGAATCGGTCACTGTCACAAGCACACCAGTACTACCTGGATTAACTGCGCGTACAGTTCTAGCGGAGCTTACAGTAGTAGCATTGCCCGAACCGTTTGCTGACGCTTCTACCGAAATCGGTTTTACATATGCTGTCATTCACTTCCCCTTAAACTGTTTTACAAATTGTAGTGCCATCTTTTCTGCCTCCCGCTGAGTGCGGTATACGTCCAATCTATCACCATCTATATACACGACAAAACCGGCCCTGTCCTTATGGATCATAACCGGTATACGGCCTATCTTTTTATCAAAGACCATCTTACCAGCTGGATGTTTTTTTGTCATTTCTCTTAGCTGTTCAAACGTCTTCATTTCAACATTCCGTTTATTAGTATTATTTATAACTTTTAATTTTTTGAGTACTAATTCTTATTCAACTGCTTCTTCAGCCCCAAGATCCAGCTCTTCATCATCAAAGTCGTCATCGACTTCATCAACTTCTTCTGCTTCTTCCTCAAATTCAACACCATTAAATGTTGTATCAGCTATCTTGATACTCTCAGCATCCAACGCACTGGACATCTTATCACTAAGAAGATCATTCAAAGAAGCCCCTGCTTTCGCAAAATCTTGATCTGCAATCTGATCTATCAAATCACTCGCTCTATTATCTGTCATATTTACTCCATTTAATTACGTTCTTCATCTTCATCATTATCGATTTCACCTGCTGCTATTTCACCAGCAATATCTTTCTTCATCTTATTAGTTTGGTCCTCATCAAAGAATAGTACATTCTTCATAACCCATTCTTTTGAGAAGAACTCTCCAACATACTGTTGCATCATATCCAGGGTCTGAATACGCTCCCTCAGAAGTTCTGCATCCTTTAGCTCAGCAAAATGACTGTCTCGCACATAGTCAACAATGATGCTGTTCTTCCACAACTCCCAATCCTCATCAGTAATAATACCCTTGAGTATAAGCTGCTTCTTTAGAACATTAAGGAATAGGTGATCAAACTTACTACGCAACCTGTCAATAAACTTCTGGAATTTCAACTCATCTCGTGTAATCTCTGTAGATCTACCCAACGAGAATTGCGACTCCTGCTCAAGTCGATTGATAGGAACATTTAATGATCTATATAGTCTCTTCTGAAAGTATACAATATCATCTATCTGACCTAGGTTTTCACCACCTGGTAGTGTTGATATCTCTGTACCTCTGCCACCTTCTCTACGTGGTAACCAAAAGTCTTCTAACATCGACATGTGCTTTCTATCATCTCTAATAGCACCTGTATCAGCATCGTACACAAGCTTGTTGCGATACTTAGCCATGATGTTCTTCATGTACTCTTCTGACTTACCCTTCGGTAAATTACCAACATCAATATAGAATATTCTACGTTCAGGTGCACGTGCAAGACGATAGATCACAAGTGAATCTTCCATCATCCGCAGCTGATTGATAGGCTTCAACGCCTTATGTAGATGAGATACGACTTTCCGTCTGCGCTCATCCAACAGACCAGATGTAACATATGAAATACTGTCTGCTGTAATCTTAATCCCTTGGTTCTGTCCACCAGGCTTTTCCTGATATATGTAGAACTCATCCACACTCTCAACCAATGGAGCTCCTGTCGCTGGATCCCTTGCTTTCTTAATCTGCTTCATCTTTCGAATCTTAGCAGCATCTATTGGGCGGATCTCTTGAATACCAACCTTAGGGTTTTTCTCATCCACAACAAGGTGATGGAACATCCGTCCATCTATATACCAACGCTTAAACAAGTCATGACCAAGCTCATTAAAATTGAGCATGCTCAAAACCGTATTGAATTCTTCCTGAATCTGTTTCTTTATGTTGTCACTGGTCTCAACTTCATCCAATATCAATGAAACAGGACTTTCGTTTGTACCAGTAGAGATAGCCTCGTTGACTATATCTTCAATAGCAGCATCCACCTCAGGGTGGTGAGATACTCCTCTATACTGTTGAATAAGATGCCGTTCGTCCTTAGACTTCTCACCATCAAGATCAACATATGTACCGTAATGAGCTCCTGCAGCCGTGACGTATCCTGCCCCATCTTCATCGACTGGGGGCACAATAGAATGCAGTTTTTCTTTGCTCTTATCACGGGCTCTTTTGATCTCAAACCCAAATAATTTAAAGCTATCTTCTGCCATGCTAATTCCTAATTTATGATTTAAAGGGGCTAACCAGCCCCTTTCCACTATTTATAGGCTTACGAAGTGGTGTTAGATTCCCAGTATTGAACCTGGAACTCAACAGTGAATCGCTCAATTTCATTCTCTGAGGCATAACTCAGATCAATTGGGGATACAGCTGTTGGGAAACAACCACGGAAGTTGTAAGTTTTGATGGTAGTACCATCTTTGTCCAACTGCTCAACTAACAGATCTGCTTCATAGTCAACAGGGTTGACCAAGCCGGTATTAGCACTGTGTGCATTCATACCATTCATCCAACGCTCTAAAGCGTCACGAATCTTAAAGTCTGTATCGTTGATAACTGTTGGGGACCACACGTCGAACACGCGATCTCCAGCAATTTTCAGTTGACGGCCACGGAATGGCACAACAATCGGATTGATTGTCGAACCAGGTAGCTGGGCCGCTTCACACAAGAATGAAGTAATCTCTACATCACCGCCTGCGTAAGCTGGGAAGTTGATTGTCGCTTTGAATAAATTCGGTCTAGCGCCACCACCTCTCAGCTTGGATTTAAAGTCATCGACTCCTAAAATTGCCATTTCCTATTCTCCTATGACGCTATACTGTGCCAACAACTTCTTCAAAATCAACACCAGTTCTAACAGCTACGAAGTTAAGAGTAACGTAGTTGATTGAACGTGCTGGCTTGATGAAGACGTTAGCGATAAACTCGTTGCGGTCAATAACAGCAGATGTGTTATTAGTTGAGTCACAAACTACTTTAAAGTCTGTAACACCACGACGACCTTGGATCTCTCTCAAGAACGGCTCTACAATGTTAACGAACTCAGCGCGAGTAAACTCATCGTTAAATTCGAACATAACATTTCTAGCGGCTGTTGCAACTGCTCTCTCAACAACCAAGAACAGTCTACGCACGTTAATGCGATCGAAAGCAGATGGTCTATTCAAGAAGGTCTTGTCACCAAATAACAAGATTCCTTGACCTGGAATGTTAGCAATTGGGTTAACGCCAGCTTTATACAGTGTATCTCTTTCTGCCTTGGTAGGTGAATAAGCAAGAGATGTTATACCATAATACTGACCTCTACGTTGACCAGCAGGTGAGAACCATGGAGCTGCGTTTGCATCTGTAGCTGCCATTACACCAGCTGTGCTAGATGCTGCTGGAATGAATACATACTGATCGTTGTACTTATCATAAACCTTCAAATAGTTGTTATCAACAACAACATAAGAAGAGTTATTAAAAGTTGATACAGTAGTAGTAGTATCCGAAACAGGTGTAGAGTTATTTACAACTGCTGCACTATTTGGGGAAGTAACGACCACGCAATCCTTGCGTGTTGTGCCGGCTATCCCTGCGAGATCGTTAACAACAGTTACTTGATCACTACCAGATGACATACCTGGAGCAATCAGGAAATCTACTAATGTAGTGTCTGTATCTTCAAATAGATCGAAGCCAGTTGCATATTCCGAAGTAGTCAGTGAACCAGAATCAACACCACCAGTTAAGGATTTGGAAATCTTGGCTGTTACGGAACCACCAAATGCTTTGGCGCTACCGGGAGTTGTTGCGGTACCAGCATTGGTTAGTGTGGAGAGATCTCCATCCCAATGTGCTAACCAGACATACTCAGAAGAGCTATTAACTACATCATATGCATAGTTGGATGAGCCGTCTGTATTCCTAGCATCTGATGCTAAAGAAACATAAGCAAATCGTTCTAATACTGTGCCGATGGTACCAGATACAGAACCATCTTCATCTACAACTACAATGTGTGCTTCATCATTGGAGCCATCACGTGCGCTAGCGTATGTGGATGTGCCGGGAACAGAATCAAACTCTCCCTTATATCCCCAAGCAGCCCATGCTGTAGCATTTGCAGGACAGATCTCTACTTTAAGTGAATTACCCAGATCACCTGGATATTTTGCAATCCAAGCACCTACGTTCACTTCTGGTGAATCAGCACCATAAGTTGATTTTACATCATCCCAATGATCCTTGTTTTTCACTACTGTGACAACAGAGGAAGATGAGGTTGCGTTTTTCGCGCTTGCTGTATATTCACGAACAACATACAACGCAGCGGAGTATCTTAAAAATTGGACTGCAGACAAAAAGTCCACAGCATTCGTTGCGGTAGGGGAACCGAAGGTTTCTGCCAGCTTTGCCTCTGTATCGACAAGTGTGGCCTTCTTCGCAGGACCCCATCTAAAATCGCCGACGAACGCACCAGTTGTTGAAGTGACGTTGGGAACGTATCCCGACAGGTCAACTTCTTTTACTGAGATCGCAGGGGATTCGGAGGGACTAAATACTGCCATATCTCTTTTCCTTTTGAGCTAAATAATAAGATGATCTAATTGATCTCATAATAAGGTTAGTTTCATTACTGTTATTTATACTAATTTAATTCTCAGTAATACTCATCAACCCAAGGCTTGCCCCCTATACACCACGGATCTTCCGGTGTTGGCTCAGGTGGAATATCATCCAACCCATCATCAATGTACCCAAATGGTACAACATCGTTTTCTATTTCAACCATCCTCTGCTTAAACATTAGCTCTTTGAGGTTTATATCTGTCAAATCGGCAAAGCGGTCTCCTAATGAGAAGTATCCAAACATCACAAGATTCATCATCAAATCATCGTGGTTACCATCACTAGCCTCATAGGACTGACCCTTAGCTACAAAGGTAGACATCTCTATGATTGTGTGCTTATCATGAATAACTAACTTTCTATTTTCGATAATATCCTTTATAGTTGAGCATCCAAGTCGTTTAACCTTACGGTTCATTGTCACACCCAACCCATCTGATCTTATGGCTGATTCGAGATGAAGATTCTCATACTCCAACTCATGGTATAAACCATTACAAACAACACCGCCCTGATCATTATTCTCGACTATTGTATACGCCTCATTATACTTCGTGCAGTACTTGTATATAACATTTGGAAAGAGTATTGGTGATATTCGATTGTTTCTATACACTGCTACCTGCTCAAATGGTGCTGTGGACACATCAATAATGTTAAATGTAGAGTAGTCACCCCCTACTCCCTTTGCAACATCAACTAAGCATATGTACTGATGATCCTTAACTGTCTCCTTATACACAAGCATATTACCACCTTCAAAGGTGGATATAGGTGCAGCCGACCTCAGCTCCATCAGAGCTGATCCATCTATTAATGTATCACCTGTTCCAAAGAATGTATTTCCGAACTCCTGATCGAACTGTAGCTGAGATGTGTTGGCCACTGTCTCTGCCTTCCACTTCTCATCTCTCCCAGGAACATCCCACCAATCAACTCTGAATGGATAATACGCATTTGTTTGTTGAAGGGCACCCTCCCACAGCTTATGATACATGTTACCAATACCATTGGCAGTTGATGTAATAATCACGCGTGAGTTCTTACCAGAGGATATAACAGGATACGTTGATGTATAGAATGTAGCTGCATCTTCTACAAATGCAAACTCATCTAGATACAGTAGGTTTACAGACATACCACGAATGGAAGATCCGGATGTAGCTGCTGCAATTATCTTCGAGTTGTTGCTAAATTCAACACTTCTTTTGTTGAGTGCCTTGCAACCAGGCTGCAAGAAGAATGGAAGATTCTCCAGCATAAGAGTAACACGACTCAACATTTCTTGAGCTGTTGCCCCTTTGTTAGCGAGAACTGCTATGGTTTTTTCGGGATGAAATAATGCGTACCAGAGAAGATATCCAACAGATGATATCGACTTACCTGATTGACGACAGGCAAGCACAATTGAGAATCTATTAGCCTCGAAGTGATCGAACATCTCTTCTTGATATGGATATAAATTAAACGGCACCAAGCCCTTATCTAAGTGGATAACTTTACAATAAGTTCTAGTAAAATAGGGGGCAGAGCTCATGCACTTTCTGTACTCATCTATCTCATGAGCAGTAAACTGCGTAACAACCCCATCCCTCTTTACATTAGCATTGCCGAGGTATGTTTCATTCATCATCTGGTGGAATTACTTCCTCACCTTCTATTTCATTCTCTTCTGGGGTAACATCCTTCAATAGGAACCGCTGTAATTCTGAGGTTGATCCTACAAAGACATTGTTATTGGTTGTGGAACCTGGGGGAAGTTCGGGCTTATCCTCTTTGTCAACCTCTTTCTTCTTCTTATGTAGGTCAAGTAGATTGCCATTAATATCCGAGACATTCTTCATCATCCCCGAAAGAACTTCAAAAGCTCTGGGGTGCTCGGTCGCTCTCGCCACCTCTATCATCTCCTCAAGGGCTTCTGATCCCTTTAAGAGAAGTTCACGATAGTTTTGGCGCGCGAATTCAAAATCCCTATCTTTATCATCAGTCATTTGCGTAGTCGTAGCTCTCTAAGAAACCATAATCACTATCTGCACTGACTCCCTCTGGGGTCGGTGTAATCGTTATGGTTAGTGTATCACTATCAGATATATCCTTATTATTTATATCAATCTTAGGGATAGCCTTAGTGATAACAGATTTCTGTTCAACGGGTCCGTAAAAGTTAACTTTCATCTCAAACGTAAGGGTGTATATAATTGTTCTACGCATTTCCTGCGCACCCTCATAATCATCCTGGAAGTCAACACCCGATAGTGTAATCGGCACATCTTCTTTTATATCAGTATGATCGTCAAATGGTTTGATTGACAGTGTATACTGAGGACTAAAATATGGCAGTATTTGCTCAACTATCTGCAGAGCATCGTCCTGCGTCTTTGTAAAGATACTTAATTGGAAGCCAATGATGTACGGCACATACGAATTAAACTTCGTCCGCTTAGCTGCTGTATCTCCAGCTTTGTTAAAATTGTTAGCTTTCTGTAGTTGTCTAGTGGGATCATACTGTAGAGATACAATCTCAAAAGACATTCTTGGCAACTTAATTGCTACCTGTTGATCTGAATTCAAGTCTGCATTCTGTCTAATACGCTCCAAGAACTTCTGTGATGGTGCATAAGCTAATGGTACCTTTGAGGTGCTCATCACTTTACCAGCATTATTCTTCCTAAGGACGTATATGTCGTTAAACAGCTTACCGAACATAGCCACAGATCTACGTAGTCTCTGGTGATAGAAATAGTTTCCAAACATTAGCTAGGTTCTCCAAAAGGATTAGACTCTGAGAAATCTAAGAAATCAGTCAGTGTATCAAAGTATGTATTGTCTTCTGTCTCAGACAACTTGTTATCCTCAGATGTCGACAACACCCCTGCTTCAGCTTGAGATGTGGCTCCAATTACATCATTGCCACCCACCACAAATGAATGTAGTTTTCCATCCGATGCTCCAACCTGAGTAAGGAACAAGCTACCATCCGAATCAATCCACTTAGCAACCTTACCTGTAATATCGACTGTATCTGATATGGCCTGGGTAACGATTTCACCATCAGTGTAGTTAACAGAACCACCACTCACATCTACATTAACAATATGAGTATATGCATAATCCCTCTCAACATCATCAATAAGCTCAACGCCAGTAGACATATCCTCACCAGCGTAATCGAACAGCTCACATCTAAGTTTAAACGTAGGAAGATTCTGTAGCTGATAGAATGGTTGTTCATGTTCCACGTGTGTGATTTCAAACAGTTTCTTGGAGAAAGGAATGTATAACAGATCACCCTCTCCTGGTCGCTGCAGTGTAATCTCATTATCAAATCGCGCTACTGTTTGGGTCCATCTACGCTTGGACAACACAAATGTTGCCTGGTCTCGAATCTCAACTCCAAACTTCGTAAACAGATCGCCTTCACCATCAAACCCATCAACATTCTCAATCCACATCTCCACTTTGTACGCAGAGTTGAACCTTGATTGAATGTCTTCGTTCATCAACTTATCTTCGGCGACAATATCCCTAGGCAGATAGTATATATCCTGCCCATACATCTTCAAAGATTCTATTACAATATCCTCGAAGAGTCCTTGCTCTGATCTTACACCTTGACTAAAATATGGATTAGTAGCCATCTATTACCCCACAAAGAAGTCTGTTGGCATCTCATGCTCAAGTCTGATTGTCTCTTTCAGACGCTCTATCTCAGCAGTCGCGTCATCAAATAACTGACGACCATTTAACATCACACCACCAGGCAGCTGCATGCCTTCAAACTTCAAAAGGTTTGCTCCCCACTGACGTTTAATCAATGCAGTTAAATACTCTTTCAACCACATATCATCGTATATAGATGTGTGTGTATCAGCATCTATTGTTTGATAAATCTCTGCTACAATATAATCACCAGCTTGAATATCCTTATCTTGGAATTCACCAAAGATATACAGTCTATTCTGCTTACGACTAAATTGAACTTGAGGTGTGCCGTTTAGTTTATGGTCCAGCAATGAAAGATACTGCTGCATCTGCTCATAATAAGCTAGATCGCCTATAAATGAGTGCATGTTAGCAATATCATTCAAATGCATCTGATACTTAATATCGAAGAAGTTCTTCGACATCTTATCCCCATGAACATTGAACAAGCGTGATACAACCTGAACACTGGAGTCGAGAGTGATGTATTCATTAGTAACATCATCCTCTGTAACTAAGTGTTTTAGGTACGCCTTAACAGTAGCCTCAGAGTTAAACTCTTGATAGTACTGAATAGCTTCATCAACTCTATCTTCTAGCTGATCTGGATCCACGTTAATTTCGATAACTGGATCGCCAAGTGCCCGGAGACAATATTCTATAAGTGTTGGTCTTGAATTTGGTTTAGCCATATCTGTTTCCTAATTATTCAGTACTATTTATACAAAGCTAAATCTCATATATCGGTGTTTTGGAAGATTCATAGGAATCTTCGTAATTTCCTTCCTCATCAATACAGTCTATAACTGTTTGATACCCCCACAACTGCTTCATATGCTCTAATACAACATCAGTATTAGTATTCAACAACTTGCCAGAGTGCACTTGATGCATTAGAGTTAAAACTCTATCCGTCTTAAAGTTAGCTCCTACAACTGTTATATCAGGAATAAAATTAATGATTTCGTACTGAGATGCTAATGTGTTGCGTATATGTTTATATCCTTTTTTATTGTGAATTGCAGATACTTCATACTCCTGAGCCTTCTCATCATTAGCTAGCGTAAACATCTTAAAATCACGCATCAGCTTTGGTGAAAGAAACTGTCTAATAAACGATTCATCTCTATAATTATTCACAGCTTCAAGGCACACATCCAACCAATCTCTACCCATCAACTCTGGAAACCAATCCCTGTCTTCGTCTGTGGGATCTTCACATATTCTCTTTATATCCATAAACATTGCAAAACCAAGTGTATATGGATTCCAACCACCAAAATACTCTGAATCGAAATCATCCATTCTTAATACCGAGGTGTGAGTATGAATGAACTCCATATATGATCCTTCTGATATCTGATCGGTTTCATATAGACGGTTCATGATGTAGTAGTGGGTAAATGTAGCCCACCCCTCGTTCATAACCTTTGTCTGGTACTGAGGATAGAAGTACTGTGCAATCTTACGCACAATACGTACAACTTCTCGCTGCCAAGGTTTCAGAATAGGGGAATTCTTTTCAATAAAGTAAAGAATATTCTCTTCTGGTGGATCTATGTTATATCCAAAATCACCCAGAAGCTCTCGCTCCTCTTGGGATATCATATCATCACAGTCCTTATCATCACTTCTCATATCAGGAACAGTGCGCCACAAATCATTAAAGTGAGATTCTATATATTCTTCACGCTCTCTCTGCTTCTCAATCTCCTCTCTAGCATTGAGTTTATTATGTTTGTATTTAAACACACCATTTTGAGATAAAGCATGTGCTGCATCTAGAATGGTCTCAACTGTATCAACACCATATGTTTCCTCACATTTGATTATATAATCTCGTGCGAAGATAAGATAATCCACTATATGATCTGCTTGAGTCCACTCTTTAAATAGATAATTGTTCTTAAAGAAGTGATTATGGCCAAATGCAGCATGAGCAATAACTGTTGTTTGTGTTGTTATTGAGTTCTCTTCCATAAGGTAGTTAATACATGGATCAGAGTTTATAACAATCTCATATGCTAACCCCGATTTTCCCGCTCTGTAATTACGCGACTCTCTTGCGTGCTGCTTACCAAAAGACCAATGCTTATAATATATTGGCAATCCAACTGTAGCATATGCATCGAGCATTTGATCGGATGATATAATTTCTAGTTGGTTTGTGTATGTGTCTAGTCTCAACTCCTCTTTTGCTATCTTTGAGCATGCTTCATAAACCCTGTCCAGAGTTTCGAAATTCCAATCATTCGTCTCATAAAGTAATGTCATGATGTCTCCGCTGTAAATATTTCTCTGAATATTGGTACTATATCTCGCTGCTCCATAACCTTCTTGGCTATAAGGTTATCATGCGTAGTCGCTGCTGCCTTCATAGTCTTCCACAGATCAGATGAAAGATGATAGTGATTATCAATCTCAACATACGCATACAGATTACATCGTCGTGCTAACTTGTCCAGATATATCCTATAATTATGCATATCGTTACCGAAGTTATCTCCATCAGATGCCTGTGTCAAGTATATATTCCACTCATTCTCAGGGTAACGCTCGTTGATAATATCATCAGCTAGTTTCAACCCTGTTGAGGCCATAGTACCACCTGTCTCCTTATTATAAAAGAATTCTTGTTCGGTACACTCTTTGGCTTGGGTATGATGCCTGATAAAAACTATGTCAACCTTCTCATACTTACGCTCGAGAAACAAGTAGAGTAGAAGGTAGAAGCGCTTGGCAAGCTCCTTCTCCCTTGTACCCATAGATGCAGACACATCCATAACACACACCATAACAGCGGCTGTGATAGGTATTGGTTTTTTAGAGAAATTGTTGTAACGAAGATCAATAGGATCTATGAACGATATTGCTCTGGCTTTATTTCTAAGAGATCTAATCTCTTCCTCGATCTCCTTGTAGCGAGTCCATTGCGAAGTTCTTTTTTTCTTGTTCTTAGGGATTGTATCAAAAAACGCATCAAGGTCATCTAATTCTTTCAGAAGTTCTTTTATCTTTCGACTCTTTGGAAGCTTTAGTGCGATACGTCTGCCTAATGAGTTAATCATAGACTGTTCAAGATTCATATTGGAAGGGTTACCAACCGTGGTAAACCCAGCTCTTGCTTGCTCAAATACAGTCAGATCAGGTTGCCCTTTCTGGTCATCTAGGTTAGGTAATTCGAGACCTTCAAAAACAATTGATAGATATTCCTCGCGAGTCAGAGTGAATGCAAAATCATCATCACCCTCCCCAGAGTCAGATGCTCCCGAACCTCCCGGACCACCCGGCCCACCCAAAGGCTTTGGTATCAAGTCACCTGGCACAAATTCCTTGTTACCAGGTAATACAAAATCATAATTGCCAGTAGACGGATCATGTGAGAAAGTGGGCTCACTGATCCCATCAATAGGAATATTAACGTCCTCATCAGACTTATCAGTTATAGACCGATCGACAATATTCTCTTTGATCTGCTTCTCAATAGCCTTCTTTGTACGTTTAATAAACCTCTGACGATTACTTAGATTTTTACCCTTTGGATTCTTTCTACGGTCAATAATATATTTGTCATTTGACATGTGCAGTTCACTCCTTTTTTATGAGCTCTTCTGGACACGCATATACCATTCAACTAATCTGCGTACTTGTCTAGTGGAATATCCCTTACCGACAAGTCTCTGAACAAAATCGTTATGTTTCTTTTGATCATCTTCAGAGCTCTTAGCACTAAATGAAATGATTGGTAGAAGTTCTTCTGTTGAAGCAAACATCTTCTTCTCAATGATCTCACGAAGCTTTTCGTATGAACTCCACTTAGGATTATCACCTTTATTCTTAGCTCTTGCTCTAATCACAAAATTAACCACTTCGTTGCGGAAGTCTTTGGGATTAGAAATACCGGCAGGTTTTTCAATCTTCTCCAATTCACCGTTTAGTACTTTGCGGTCAAATAGGTTACCTGTATCAGGATCTTTGAAATCAATATCTTGGATCCATGAATCAGCATACTCAACATAACGATCAAATAGATTCTGACCATAATCGGAATAGGATTCTAAATAAGCTTTTTGGATTTCATTACCAATAAACTCTGCATACTTTGGAGCAAGATAATCTTTAATATACTCCATCAACACAGACTCTCGGTCCTCTGAGTACTGTTCTCTACGAATAGAATCTTCCAGTACATACATGAGATGAATAGGATCAGCCGATACTTCTTCCGGATCAAAGTTGAATGTCTTTGAAAGAATCTTAAATGCGAATCGTGTAGAGATACCATCCATACCTTCATCAACACCAGCCATATCCCTATACTCCTGGATAGACTTAGCTTTAGGATCTGTATCCTTAACATTATCACCATTGTATACACGAAGCTTAGACATCTTATTAGAGTTCTCATGATCGTGTAGGCGTGTAAGAACACTAAATCGTGCTAACATATTCAAGGTCTCTGGTGCACATGTCTCGATATCCAGTCCAGAATCGTTAAGCATTTTATTATAGATTTCAACCTCATCATCTACGCGTAAGCAATATGGAACCTTGACAACACAGATACGATCAATAAACGCTTCATTGTTTTTGTTAGATTTAAATGTTTGCCATTCCGACTCATTCGAGTGAGCAAGTACAACACCATTGAATGGTATAGCAGAAATACCCTCTGTACCAATATAGTTACCTTCTTGGGTTGCTGTTAGTAGTGGATGCAAGACCTTAATAGGCGCTTTAAACATTTCCACAAATTCCATAAGCCCTTGGTTACCACGACATAGTGCGCCTGAATAGGCATAGGAATCAGCATCGTTCTGTGAGAAGAACTCTAACATACGAATGTCTGTCTTACCAACCAGACTGGAGATGTCTTGATTGTTTTCATCACCTGGCTCTGTCTTAGTAATAGCTGTTTGCGTTAACTTCGATGGCCAAATCTTAGCAATCTTAAATTTGGTGATATCCCCATCAAATTCTTCTAGTCTTTTAATAGCCCATGGAGACATAAGTCCAGTCAGATATCTCTTATCGATACCATAGTCCTCTTTGAGCTTATCACCAAATTTATCACCATCAAATAACCCAAGTGGAGATTCGAATACCGGTGAAATATTATCTTTGTGTTCGTCGCCCTCTGCAACCAGTGTGTAAATTGGATATGATTCCATGAGAGCTTTTAGTGTTTCGGCAATAGACGATTTGCCGCCACCAACAGGACCAAGGAGATAAAGAATCTGTTTACGTTCTTCGAGGCCTTGGGCCGCATGTTTGAAAAATCCAACAATTCGTTCTATAGCATCTTCCATGCCATAAAAATCCTTAAATGCTGGGTATACCTTTAATGTTCTATTGAGAAAGATCCTAGCAAGCCGGGGATCTTTAGATGTATCAACCATCTCTGGTTCGCCTATGGCAGCGATCATTCGCTCGGGGGCTGATGCATAAACCATTGGGTCATTCTTACACAGATTAAAATATTCCTCAAACTCCATGTACTCAGTTTCACTTATCTTCCTGTCAATTTTAAAATCCTCAAATATAGACATTATATGTGCTCCACCTTATATTTTTGTGATGTGTACTAGTATATATAACATAACCAGCTTCTAGGATAGGGTAATCTCCGAACCTAAACCTTGGCTGATTATCTTTATCTTTTGATCCTCCACCTGTTCTGTTACTTTCTCCATATTGCTTTGTCGAATATGGCCATACCCACGAGCTCCGTCGAACAGCTGCAGCAGGTCCTGCCAATCAGCAAAATTGTCACTAGTAATTTGTTGGCAAAGTTGTTGCATTTGCTCTACAAAGAAAGTCACAAATGCCGACTCAGCGCGACGCTCTGGGTGCCGAGCATACAGGTCAAAAGCACCGCCACGCAGGTGGCGCATGCTAGATAATAGTGGCATTAATCTCAAGATCCATGATCCTATGACATATTTATTCGGTTGCTGCAGCCATTTATTCCATCCTGACATACCAAGAGGAGATAGATTGAGACTAATATTGGTGCTGTCGTCAAACTGATCGTGAAGGTGTTGTTTCCACCCATCCTGACATAATAGACGAGCAACTTCATACTCATCCTTATTACGCAGTAATCGTGAATAGTTTACAGCGATTTGTTTTAGTATGCTATCGTTTTGTGCACTCGTGAGACGAGATCCAATATCAAGTTTCCATTTCTCAATTTGATCTTGGAAGTTTCGGGCAAAAGCTTTATTCTGATATGAAATTAACTTTTCATTCTCATCTTCCAGAACATCTTGTAGACTAACCAAAGCTTCTATATTAACGGGATCTGTCTGACTTTCAGTCTCACCATAACAAGCTAAATGCCGTCCTAGATATAAAGCTCCTGAATTACTTTCGATCTGTACCCCATTTAAAATAATAGCTTCTTGAATGGCACTGGCGGAAACAGGCAATAGCCCTCGCTGAAGTGCATAACCAAGCATCATAGTGTTGGCATAAATGGCATCACCAAGGTACTTAACCGCTAACTTATGAAAGTCTATAAAGGCGCTATTACTGTGGGTGTGCTCAGCAATCAAATCCAAACATTGCTGGTGATTTGAATCGGCCTCTGGATAGAGAATAAAGTCTGCGGTTGGTATCGGGTGAGTACTAACTACACTCTGAGTATCCGGAGTACACAAACTCAACACATCATGACCTGCGGTAACTACTGCATCTGCACCTATTATGCTATGGGCATTCTCTGGTATAATACGTGCAGTTGTAACTTGTTCAGGTTTTAATGCAATTCTGATATGACTCACCACAGCACCACCTTTCTGAGCAAGACCTGAGAAATCTAAAGTCATAAATGCCTTATTCTCCAAATGAGCAGCCATCCCCAGCAACGCACCAATGGTCACCACTCCCATACCACCAACACCTGTCACTGCTATGTTACAAGGACCTTCTTTGATATTGAAAACGGGAGGTTCTGGTAGATATCCTTGCGGCAATGAATTAGTGGATGGTATCTTAGGTTGAGCGTCGTGCAATGTAATGAACGCAGGACAAAACCCTTTTAGACAGGTTAGATCACTGTTACACATGGATTGATTAATTTGTCGTTTGCGTCCTTCCGAGGTGTCGACAGGTTCAATGGCAATACAATTGGACTGCTTCGAACAATGTCCACAATCATCGCATATCTCTTGATGAATATACAAGCGTTGTTCTGCTTTGGGTATTAAACCACGTCTACGCTTACGGCGTTTCTCTGTTGCACATCCTTGATGGTATATGATAACACTAACACCTGGCACCTCTCGGAGTCTAAGCATGGTTTGATCCATCTCATCTCTATGTCCAACATGAACATTTGACGCGATGTTTAAATCTTTATATTGATCAGGATCATCACTGAGTAAGTAAACATGCTCCACTCCCTCAGCATGCAATTGTCGAGTTACACGAGGTACACTCAGATAACCATCAATTGTCTGTCCTCCCGTCATCGCCACAGCATCATTATAAAGAATCTTGTAAGTAATATTAGCATCAGTTGCCAGTGCCTGACGAATAGCTAATATTCCAGAGTGAAAATATGTACCATCCCCCAGATTAACAAATTGATGTGGTTCGTCAGTAAACCGACTGCATCCTACCCAAGGCACTCCCTCACCACCCATATGAGTGAATGTTTCAGTATTGCGATTCATCCAGGTTACCATGTAGTGGCAGCCAATTCCAGCACTGGCACGACTTCCATCTGGCACTTTAGTTGAAGAGTTGTGGGGGCATCCTGCACAGAAGAGAGGTGTTCGCACAGCGGGAGCTTGAATGGTTTGTTGTTGTTGCTGTGTCAAGCGCTTGATTTGTTGTGTAAGGTGAAGATGTGTATCCTCATCCATTTCTAATTTTAGTAGGCGATTAGCAAGAGCTAATGAAATATTAGCCACATTTAATTCAGCTGATAATGGTAGAATAGGTTGGTCTCTGTCATCGAACTTGCCTGTAATACGAGGACGATCGTTACCCCAATTGAACAGATGTTGTTTGATCTGGTTTTCAATCATCTCACGGCGTTCTTCTATTACCATGATCTCCTCCAGATTGTGAGAAAATTCTCTCACTCCTTCTGGTTCTAGAGGCCATGGCATTGCCACTTTGTATATACTGATACCCAGCTTAGCAGCTGTTGTGTTGTCCAAACCAAGCTCGAGTAATGCTTGACGCGTATCTTCGTATGCCTTACCAGACGTGATAATACCGAACCGTGGATTGGGTGACTGCAGTGTAACACGATCCAATTTATTAGCTCGGGCAAATGCCAATGCAGCGTAACCTTTATATTCCTGTTGTCTATGGTCTTGCTGCCACCTATCATCAGGCCATCTAATATTCAGCCCATCTTCAGGAAGTTGGAAGTCTGTTGGTAAGATGAAGTGACTGGATAATCCATCTAGATCCACTGATGCGGTGGTTTCCACTGTTTCTGAAATCACTTTGAAACCGACCCAGCAACCACTGTACCGGGACATGGCAATACCGGCTAAGCCTAACCATAGGTACTCATGTATGGAGGATGGGTAGAGCATGGGCATAAGCGCCGACATAAAGGCGTGATCAGATTGATGAGGAACAGTGGAAGATTTGGCGCCATGGTCGTCACCAGCAACACACAAAACGCCCCCGTGTTGGGATGTGCCCGCTGAATTAGCATGCTTGAATACATCACTACAACGATCAACTCCTGGCCCCTTACCATACCACATACCAACAACCCCATCAACATTGGATTGAGAAGAAAGTTGGCTTTGTTGAGTACCCCAGATCATTGTTGCTGCTAGATCTTCATTAATACCCGGTTGGAAGTGTACATTCTCAGCATCAAAAAAAGGTTTGGCTTGATGCATTGTGTTATCGATATTGCCTAGAGGGGATCCGCGGTAACCGCTTATCATGGCACCGGTATGTAATTGTTGTTGGTGATCGTGACGCATTTGCTCTAATATGATTCGAGCTAAGGCCTGTTGACCGTTCATGTAAACGCGTCCAGATGTCTGTCTGTAGCATTCAAAGAGATCAGAAACCTGAGGTAGGTCCATTTTCATATCATACTCCATATTATAAAATAATTCAATATACAGTACTATATATACAAAAATAGCGGCCTTTGGCCGCTATTAGGTGTAAGGCTAAACTAATAACTATCCAGTTGCTTCGGCAGCTGCTTCTTCAGCTGGGGATTCTACTGATTCAATAAGAGCCTCCGTAAACACCTTCTGTGATGCAGAAACCTGATCGAGCTGGAATCTCAACTGATCAGCCTTCTGTTGAAGGTCACGGAGCTGAGCAATTAGATACTGTTGATCACCACTCATCTCATCTTGTTTATAGTCTTTACCGTTAATATGAACAACGTTGCTCTCTGCTACTTCTTGCTCTTGCGCCATGATATACTCCTACCATTAACTATTAATAAAATATTACAATTTTTTTCAAACTGTGTGTTATATATATGTTTAATAACATATAGTTTCACTGGTATTTTTTATTACTCTGCAGTATATTCACTTCCTGCAGTTATTGCAGCATTAGCCTCAGTCATGTCTTCACTACCCCAATCGTCCTTTGCTACCATTATTTCTAAGTGTGCAACATTGCGATCTACACATGATTGTCGCTCTTCAGCATCTAGATCCGCCATTTGATCTCCGGCCATTACCGCGGTAATGAGTTCCACACTATGCCCCATAGCAGTGTAGTCCTGGGCTAGTTCTGCGTCTGTTCTACCTAGTTCTTCGTCTGTCACATCTGTCATTTTACTTCTCCTAATTGTTTAATTTCGTCAGGGGTAGCATCAACAACGCCCTGAGCAGCTGCTCTTTCTTCATCATCTTTTACGATAAGAGGATTTGCGCCCGTTGTTGTAACGGTCTGTTTATCAAGTTCCTGAGTAGTAACCTCTACTGTGGCTACAAGAGGTTCAATCGCAGGAGTTACAATAGTCTCCATAACATCTTGCATCTCCATTGCTTCTTCGTTCCACTCTTGCCCAACAACAATCGTTTCACTTGACTCTGGTACACCTATAGAAAGTTGATATTCTGCTAGTCGGGCTGTGGCTGTCTTGTAGGCTGCTAGTTGCTGTGCGAATAGCTTATCTGCTGCTGCGTCTAGTAGCTCCTGTGGAACCTCACCGATGGTTGTACCACCTGTGATTGTCTTGGGGAACTTCGCTTTGACTTCGGCTACATGCGCGGCTTGAATACCATCTGCAATCATACCTAACTGCTCACCGGTCGGAGCATACCCCTCTGGACCTGTGCGTAGTGCTACATAGTCAGGTTCGATAATGTCAGTACCTTCGGGTAGGTTGCCTTCGTTAATCCAATCAAGGATTAGTTGGTAGTGACGGTTAGCTGGGTCATTGGGTACATACATATTGCCGTTGACGAGGTAACTACTGAGTTCTCGAATCTTTACGTTTGTGATTTCCATTTGTTATCTCCTATAGTTCTGCGTTTGCTGTCATAGTGCCGTACAGATAGGCTGAAATGGAAGTGCTGTTTGATCTAAAATCTATACGAACTCCGTTACCGTTATAATCAGACCCAGTATTGGTAGTCTCAAAACCATGTATGGTAAAGTTAGAGCCTGCTTGGGTCGTCCATGTACACGTTGGATTAGCCCGCATCTGAACAGGGAACATGAGGCTTTCGTGCCAGTACAGGCCGGAGCCAATTGCTGCGTGTCTTTTTTGATAACCTGTCGTGTAGTAAAACCTCTGACACAGCGCCAGTTGTTCCTCATATCTCAACGAATTATCAAACTCAGTGGCAA
>ERZ1039804.290-NODE-290-length-32516-cov-27.827886_pt1 | contig 32516 bp, 21 predicted proteins | sample MGYA00383089_ERZ1039804 | MGnify/ENA primary metagenome ERZ1039804 (study PRJEB29581, sample SAMEA5548359) | metagenome | biome: marine; feature: coastal; material: water | depth 1 m | study: Short-term variability in the microbial, nano- and picoplankton...
CATACACAAAGCCTGAACCACCTGAGATCTTGTCATCTGGATCAAACATATCTTGCGATGCATATGTGTGGTTAGTAACGCACATGCCTACATTATAACTACCAAACATATTAACACAGTTAGTTACAAGTGCTTTCAATGCCTTTGCTTTACGACCAAAGTCGCCTTTCATATCGCCTGCTTCAAACTGACTAACTTCAGTAGGCGACATAAGCATACCCAAACTGTCAACTACAAACAATACTTTTGGACGATCCTCTTCTGGCATATCTTTGAGATCTGACATAAACGTAGATACTGTTTTACCTACATCATCAATCATTGCCATATTAAGTTTGAGAATCTTTTCAGGTGATGTATCAACACCTAATGCTTGTAGCCATGCTTCGTCAAGTGCGTTTTCACTATCAATAAGAACAACAAAAATACCTTGCTCTTGTGCATACTTAACAATGTTACCTGATACAATATATGATTTGCCAGCACCACTTTCGCCTGCAAATACACTTACTTTACCTAATGGAATACCCTTACGAAAGTCTCCACTTAGTAAATAGTTTAGTGCATAGTTACCAGTACTAATCCAATCAGTTGGATCATTAAAACCGGCACTCATGCCTTTAATACTTTTTGTCAACGAGTTTCGAAACTTCGTTGGATCGAATGACTTATTTGCCATGTATTTCTCCTATTATAAAAAGTGCCTCTACTAGCGTGTGAAGTGTTGACAGGTAAACCATGAATCTCTGCTCCGGTTTAACTAGTAGAGGTGTTTGTTATTAACCTTGACGCGAACGAATCATTGCAAGAATATCTTGCGCTCCGCCTGCTGTTTCTGGTGCTGCCGCTTCAGTTGCTGGCGCTGGTGCTGCTACTGGTGCTGCTTCTGCTACCGGAGTAGGTGCTGCTGCTGGAGTAGGTGCCGGAGCACTTTGACTTACAGCCGTTGCTTGTGGGCTTGCCGCTTTTTGCGGATCACCTGTACGTGCAGCCATACCGCTTGGACGGAAATAGTTGCTCCAACGATCTGCATCATATGCTTCACCGTCTACTGACGCTTCAAACATTTCTGTTAAGATCTTAACACCAGCTTCGTCTGGTTTTTTAGGAAGGAAATCGTTGAGATTAAACAAGCCGTGTGTGTTCACTGCTGCCATCTCTTGATCACCTAGTGGACGGTCTCTACGTGACCAGTTACTTGCACCATAATCAGCGTATCCACCTTTTGATCCTTTTGACAAACGGAAGTCTACACCAGCAGTATAATCTGTTGGTAGTTCTTCCATGTCTGGGTCCATAAGTGCTGCTTTGATTAGTTGGAAAATTTGTGGACCAATAATAAAGCGACGGATTGGATTTTCTGGTGAATCTTCTTTGAGTGGATCTTCTGTTACAAACCCTTGGAAGATGTATGAACGTTTCTTCCAATACTTACGACCCATGTCTTCAAGACTTGCATCTTTGAACCACCCACGTACTTCTTGTAGGATTGGACATGATTCGCCGTACATCTCCATACATGGAACTTGTACTTGTACTGGACGTGAATCAGTTTCACCTTTTACGCCTGCAAAAGGAAGTTTGATCATCAAACGTTCTTTCCAAAAGAAAGTATTGTCTTGATCGCCATCAGGAAGGAAACGCAGCGTTGCTTGTTCGCCTTCTTTCATATTCCAAAATGGGTAAATTGCGTTGTCGCCACCGCCTGTGCGTTGACCGCCTGCGCCGGCTTCTTGTTCTTTGAGCTTTGCTCGAATTTCTGCTAATGATGCCATAGTGCCTGTTCTCCTATAATGTTATGCCTATGTTGGAACAACTAGTGTTGCTCCTGTGCCTTTTATGTGTAGCACTATTACATACTACACGTTTAGTTATGACTTGTCAAGTAAAAAATGACAAGTTTTATTAGAAGTTAGCTGATTATTTTAAACCAGCCAGCTCCTGAATTCTTGTAAAGTCTGCCATCTTACGTGCCTGGTATTTTTCATATACTTGACCTAGACGTTCTATGAACTGACTTGCTGGTTTGACAAATTTGTCACCATATGATTTTTCAACCATTGTTAACACAGCAGTTTCGCCTTTTGGAAATACGCCTTGTTGTCTATCGTAGTAACTTAGTATAAACTCGCCTAGTGGTGTTTTGTCTTTTTCGATTACAATATCGTCTTCATCTTTATCTGGATGAGGGATTGTGTCGCCTTTTTTCTTGCCATTCATTTTAGCTTGTCTTACAGCGTGTGCATATGGATTGCCTTCAACTGTATCGTCATCAGTTAGTACTGATACCATATCGTCGCCGTTGTTAAGTCCGCCTTTTTTAACTTTTACATTGTCTGCGCCAAACTTTGCTATTGCAAGTTTTGGATCCATTGAAGTTTGCTTCCAACGCTTTTCGCCTTCGTTGGTGTGTGAACAATCGCAACCATCATCAGGATCCTCAGTATCACAACCACAAGACTCACACGTATGTGATTCTCCTTCAACTTGTGCAGTAAAGTTATCTGCAAACTGACCTAACAAGTTATCAAATGCTGCATCAATCTGTGATTCCATCGGTGCTGGGCCTCTTGTACTTCCATCAACAGAACCGTTTGGCATTGTATCTGTTTGTGCGCCTGCGCCAATATCCACTGTTGGTGCTAACTTGTAAACAAACCCACCTTGTACAGGGTGTATTGTATAGTCTTCGCCTTTTTCAAACTGTGTTTTAACTTGTCCTGGTTGTGCTGACATTTCTTCTTCAGCAGCTTGAATTGCTTGTGCTGGTGTATCATAAACTTGTGGTCTTGCACGTGGACGAGGTGATGTTGCAGGTGCACCAGCTTCTGCAATCAAATCATCAAAGTGTAGTTCGTCTGCTTGTGTTGTTTCGCCTACTAGTTTATAGATATACGGAAATACATCTTTTAAATCTTCGTTAAACTGTTTGATAGTAAGTTGATCAATCCAGTTACTAGCAACATCAGCAGGAACTTCAGATTCTTCTATAACTACAAATTCTTCAAGTGCTTCTTTGTACATTATAGGTTTTTGTAGTGTTTGTATTCTTTTTTTGACTGTGGTAATACGTTCATTTACTGTACCCATATGTTCTGCTAGACTTTCAGCCATTACACTACTACGACCCATGTAAGTTTTGAACTTGCGGAGATTTGAAAGTTCTTCACTTAGGCTTGTAATATGTTTACCAAAGTCGTCATAAGGATGACCACCTTCACTAACATGAATAGCCATTGCTCTTGCACCACTAAGATGCTTGAAAGGATATTTAAATTTTTCACCTTGTGAGTTTTCAATAAAAAGAGATCCTATCTTTTTATTTCTACTTTCGCCTTCAATAATATTAGCTGTATGTTTTATTGAAAGTTTAGCACTTCCAAACTTTTGAAAGCTAGTTTTGTGAGTGCCATACATTTTTGACTCTGCCATTTGTGTTTCTCCGCGATTTACTGCCATGCTTGCATAATCTCTTTTTGTAAAGTTAGTTCTGTTAATATCTCTAACTTCAAAATTTAATAAACGTTTTTTTGAAAACATTCTCATTTGTTTTAAAAAATTAAACCAGTCTTTAGTTTCTTCATCTCCAACTTCTTCTGTAAAGTCTTTGTTGTACATTATAGTTACGCCAGATTTTTCATCTAGTGAAACGCTTACTTTACCCAAGTTAGTGTTTTGACTTTTAAAATCAAATTCGTAAAATCTTGCTAGACTAGGAGCACTTGTTAAATTTCCTTCTGCATCACCTGTAGTAACGCTGGAATAACGGCCTCTAATCTCATTAAAAAGTTGTTCTGCTACTGTATCTAAGTTTCTCATTGTATACTATTTATCAATAACTGCTACTAACAAAGATCGGCATTGGCATTTCATAATCCTCGTCTGCTTCAATTTGATTGAAGGTTTCATAAACTGTTGGATCCCAATCTTTCATTACACTCATAATTCGTAACGTCAATAACAAACTACTAACTAGATCATCGTGGTGTCCAGGCTTGGCCTGAAAACTACTACCTGCCGCAATAAATGCTTTTAGTTCACTTATTAATACTTTGCTGTTTACAGTAAGTTTGTCATTCTCAACCATTGTTTTAAGTCTAGCACATGCTGTTGTTTTGCTGCTGTGTGTGGTGTTAAATCCTTTACGAAACTTTCTTACGTGTCCTTTTTTCATAGGCTCACTTATAAACAGTCCTGGAATATTCTCTTCGCCAAAGTCGTTGATAACAAGCAAACATGCTTCGCCTATACCGTTGTTTTCTACGCTCCAATATACATTATTAGTAGACTTTGTTTCGCTCTCAATATATTTGCATACATCAGCAAGTACTCTAACTTGCCCTGGTATAGCAGTAAGGTTGTGTTGCCATTCACCAACTTGTTCATAACCAGGAAGTTCTATGATTTGTATTGCAGCGTAATCTCCACCAGTGCCCATACTTGGATCAAGTGCTACTACATAAGACTTTTTTGAACTAGGCTTTTTATACCAGCGTACTTGGCCCATATTAATGATAGGATTTGAACCTGTCATTGTTGCTAGTTTGATACTGTTGATAAGAGTTTCGTCAAAGATCAAAAACTCACAGCCGTATTCACGTCTAAACTTTTCTTCGCCAATACGTCCTATTTCTTCTTTCTTCCATTCTTCATCTCTGTCTGGATGTTCGTGCCACTCTGCAATAAAACTATGAAATCCGTTTATACCTAGATCTTGCTCATTGCCGTATTCGTCAAACTTTTGTTCTGCTTGTTTCCAAATAGTAGCAAACGTATCTTCATCACTGTTAGGTGTACTTGTAATAATAGCACGACCACCTGTTGCTAGTGTAGGAGATATTGAAGTCCAAAACTCTTCTGCGATGTTAGGTTGCACAAATGCAAACTCGTCACAGTATAGTAATGATATACTCATACCACGTCCTGTGTTGCCTGTGGTTGTTTGACTAACTATTCTACTTCCGTTTTCAAACTCGATACTACCTTTGTTATAACTAGTAACTCCTGCTCTAATATGATCAGGACATGTTTCATATACAAAACGTATACGTGACATAATCTCCTGCGCACCTGTGTACTTGTGTGCTGCAATAAGAATAGTTTGATCTGGATTAAACATTGCAAACCATGCCAAGTAGATTGCAGCACAAGTGGTTTTACCAGTTTGTCTAGGCATCATGTTTATGTTGAATCTAAAACTGTGATAACTATCCATTAATCCCAACTGATATTCATAAGGATCAAATAATAGTTTTCCTTTTGTAGGATGTTGAATATATGCAAACTTACGAGAAAAATACAAGTATCCTGTATCTGGATCCATACAAGCCAAAAGGTCTGCTATTTGTTCTTCTGTAAATGTTTCTTTTCTATTCGCCTTTTTAATTAAGACGCCGTCTAATGATGCTGCCATAATATTATTTATAGAAAAAAATAGCACCCGTAGGTGCTATTTGGGTCCGTTCGCTCAGTCGGTAGAACGTTCTTATTTGTCTTTCATCTCGCTCATGCAAGATTCATACATTTCTTTTAGCTTAGTCTGATCGCAATCTGGATACTTTTTGCAGCAATCTGCTTTGCTCATACCTTCTTTACAACACTTCATTACTTCTGCTTTTGATGGCATCTTATCTGCACCTTCACGTACAATGGATTCGTTAGAGTTAGAATCTTCTTTAGCTTTTTTCATTAGCATTTGAACAATCTCTTTATTCAAAGACGACTTCTTAATAACGTCTGCCATATTGTTAGCAGCAAATCCACTGCCTCCAAATTCAGCTAATACTTCGCCAAGTCTTGAAAGTGCATTTGCCATCATTAAACTAGTGTCATCTGTGCCACTCATATTTGAACTCATGTCCATCATTTTGCGTCCAAGATTGTTGATGTCTTTGTGCTTGTTTTCAAAGTTACTAGGCACATCATACTCTGCTACTTCTTCGTCATCTTCGTCTTCGGCATCACGTTGTGCAATAGCTTGACTCATAGGTTCTGTTTTATTGCCATCGCCGTCTAAATCAGGGAAGTCTGGTTTTCCACCTGCTTGTTTTTCAGCAAGTGCTTTTGCAAGCATTGCATGAATACTTTCTTTAGTATTCATTGGATTATCGCCGCCTGCTGTTGCTGGGTACGATGCTTTATCTTTGTGTAAATCATCACCACTTGGAATCATATCACTTACATCGCCTGCATTTGATCTCATATATTCAGCATCTGGTTCTGTAGTTGCATCGCCAAAATCGCCATCGTAATCGTCTTCTTCTTTTGAAATCATTTTAATAGTATCTGCCATAGACGGCTCGCCGCCTCCGCATCCACCTGGTGATGGCATTGGCATTGGCATCGGCTTTGGCCTAGGATTTATATCATCGATACTAACTTCTTTGGCATCAGTTCCTGCTAGTTGCATTATGCGTAGTAGTTCTGATACTTCTGCTGCGCTTTCACCATTTACACTAATATTCATATTAGCTTCGTTTACTTTTTTCATATTAGTCTCCTGACTGTTCTTTACGAGCTGTCTCTAATTCTTTTAGTAGGTCCATTACTCTATTTTCGCCTGCCATGTCCTGTGCGCTTTCACCTTCTAGTTCTTCAACTGTTAGTTTTGCAACATATACATCGGACGATGATTCATCTTGATATGTATCTAATGGTTCATTTGGATTACGTACAATAATATGACTTTGTTTAACACCACAACACTGTCCAATGTACTCTGACAGTACTTGTACTGTTGTTGGGTACGTACAGCTTATTTCAAAATATGTAGCTTCGCAGTTTTCCAACTGTGGAAAATCTAACGGACGTTCTTGTATCGGTGTTTTCTTACCGGCTGCAATTTGCGAGCATCCGTATTTTTGTAAACTGGTTTCAAGCATATCTTCAAAGTTTTCAGGTAGCTCTCCAGCTACGCCAATTTTAAAATCATATGTCTTTTTATTTTCAGTTAAATAATCAGCAAAGTTTTTCATTATTGTATCCTACGTTATGTTACTATTTATCATTGTTCATGTCTTTTAACTTCTCTAAAAGACTATTTCGATCCGAAACAACATAGCCTTCACCGTTTACTATATTACCATCTCCGGGGCTGCTGTCTCTATCCATTTTTTCTTTTTTAAGTTGCAAGTCAATCATTTTTAGTTTTTTATCCATCTTTGCAACTTTTGCATCTAGTGATGTTTTTAACATTCCGCCAGCAACTTCAAATACTCTACTTGCATAACGACTTTCGACATTCATTCCTAAGTCCATTAAATCATCATATGCTTCTAATGCACGTGATGCAATATCTTCAAGTTCGTCATCTGCTTTTTGGCCTAGTCCTTTTACTGCTGGTAAGGCACTTGCAATCTTGTCAAACTCTGCTATATCGCGAAAAGTTTCTTCTTGTTGAACAACTGCTTGCTGTTGTGCTTCTTGTTTAATATCTTCATTGTCTGGAAGATTTAACATTTCTTCAAGTTTTTTTGTCATAATAACACCTATAATATGCTACTATTATTTATCTACGTTTGCCTTGATGGAAAATATCTCCTTCGTTAACTACTCTAAACAACATTCCTTTTTGTTTACAATAGGCTCTAGCTGCTGTCCATTTAGCTTGATTAACTACATAATGTAACTTATTTACTTTACTATTTCCAAGTTGTTCTTTAAATGTGTGATTTGCTGGTTTAACTTCTATAAGTTCAACATGTTGTTTGCCAGTACGATCATTGTATACTAAAAAGAAATCAGGAACATATATAGTATGCTTTCCACTTAAAGGATTTCTGTAAGGAATACGAACTGCTTCACTTGCCCATTGTGTTATATTATCGTTTGTATCACACATACGCATAAAAGCAAATTCCCAGCTACTTCGATAAGTAGGAGTTTTAGATCCTATATATTTTTCAGGTTTTTTTAATGTATATTTGCCCTGTGCAAACCGTGACATTATAATACAACATTTCTGTTTTCATATGTTACAATCTGATAATCGGTTGTATAACCAAGAGCACTTACTTTGCTTCTATTGTTATTTAAAATAGCAGCTACTAGCTGACTAAGTTTTACCTCATCTAAACCTTTTAAACTATCTAGTAACTCAAATATATTTTTATTTTCAGATTTAGCTTGTTGTAATAATACTGTAGTTACAGCAATAGCTGCACTATCTTCAAACTTTCTTTTTTTGAAAAATCCTAATACACTATCAACTTCATTGCTTGTAATCGATATTGATTTTGAAAAATATCTATCAAAGAATGATTTTACTTCTGCTGCACTGTCAGATGATTTATTAATACTTTTATCAGTTATACTACTCACGTTATCCTCCTAGAATATTTTTAACTGTTGATTGAAATTCTGCACCAAAGAATCCTGGGTCTACTCTATGGTTATCAACAACTGCCTGTTGTAGTTGTAGTTGCTGAGCTGTATTTAAGTTATCAAACAGCTGGCCGTTATCATTAAAGGAGTTTGATGATCCTTGTGCTATTGAATAGTCTCGAAGTGCAAGCCTAGCCAAATCTCTTTGTTTAATAACACTATTTTCTAACTCTCTTTGAGATATTGTTGATTCAAATGCTGAATCAAAAAAGGCTGTAGTTATAGCTGTCTGAGTTGAATTTTGTGGGAAGAATGTATTACTATTAAAAGGAACTCTGTTATTAGTTGTGATTGGATTGGTTACAAATGGAGATCTTAGATTACGTTGTTGTTCGGTATTAAACTGAGTTATTCCTAATAAGTCTAAAAATATATCAGTAAATACCTTAGTCCAGCCGTTCTCAACCCCTGTTGTATTACTGCCTGATCCTGTACTAATATACGGACTTGGTGATTTATCATAATGTGCGTTATCTGCAAAGCCTGCTGGATTATCATCGCCAGTATAACCTCTATCGTATAATACTGTTTCATAATCAACACGCATAGTATTTTTCATTATACCAGAAGCATCTGATTGATCTACTCTATCGTGTTCCCATCCGGATATAAGAGGATTAACAAGTGTAAAACTAGTAAAATGACTATCGGTATTTTGATGATGTAGTTGGTGTATAGTTATACTATTAAAAAACGGATTTGTTTTACCGGCTCTATTAAACCCGTGTCTATAAGTATTCTGCGGCTCACTGTCATATAAGCCAGTTTGATATGCACGTGGACGAGTTCCTTGATCAGCATAGTTGCCGTCTTCATAATAATATCTATAATAGGCTTCCCACAATAATGTTGTTAACCCAGCAGCATCATCATGAAACTCAATATTAACAGGATTATAGTTTATTCTTGTCTGAACTACTTTTTTTCTATTGTATTGATTTATCGTTTCGGTATTAATATCGTAGTTTGGTAAATCAGCAGATGATGCTAATATATTAAACTCTCGTTTGTTTAATAAGTTACTAACATTGTTTCCTAATGATTGTAACGCTGTTGGATTTACATCTATTACAACATGATATAAGAATTTGACTTTAGGTGCAAGTCTAAAGTTATTGCGACGATACAAGTTTGAGGCGTGAGTAAAGTCACCCATTATACCTTTGTTGGTATCAAAATTAGTAAAGTTATCAAAGTTTCTATTTAACGGCATAAAGTATTTATCTTATTTTTAAACAGCGTATATAACAAAAAAGGAGCCCAGTGGGCTCCTTGAATGTTAGGCAATCTTTATATAGTATTAAAGAGCTGCGGCGCCTGTTGCACCTGTGCCTGTTTCTGTATTTCGATCTTGGAAGTTATTTGGAGTTCCAACACCTATGTTAAGTTGTACAGCATTATCGTATTGAATATTAAGAGCTACTGTCATTGCGTCATTTGCTGAGTAACTCATTGATCCGTAGTCGACACTTGTTAAATAGCAACCATATAGTTCCCAAGTTTCAAGTACAGCTGGAGTATTAGCGCCGTTGCCACCGTCTAGTACTTCAATGCGTTGTGTAAACTTGTAGTCTTGTCCTGTAGCAGCACTTGACTGTTCAAAGAAATCAAACTGTTTCTGTAGTTGCTCACCTACTGAACGTTGTACGTTTCCGTTAACATCGTCACGTAAGTTCATTGTAACTGCTTGCCATTCGTGCTTGCCGGCCATATAAATTTTACTGTTGTAAACATCAATCGGTATTTGTTGGAATGATATATTTGGACGGGTTGCATCAATAACCTGTTTTGTTAGTTCAGTCGTGTTGCCTGTAATACCAAAGTTTTCCAATGTTACTCGGAAACGGTATTGTAGTTTAGGCATTAGCAGACCCTGACTGCTTGCACTAGTATCGTTTGCTAACGGTACTGTTAAATTTAATAGAGTTGAGATTGCCATCTATGTTTCTCCTTATCACATGTATTTATCATTTGTAGGGGGATTTTATTTTCCCCCTACTTTAATGATTTATAATCCTGCGATTTCTCCTGTATTTTTGATACGCAATGGTATGTAGATAAACTCTACTGCTTTGACTGGTTCAATAGCAATATCTACATATAGTTCATTTCGATCAATTCTCGCTGGTGTGTTGTTTGATTCGTCGCACACAACTAAGAAGTCATATAGAGCTCTTAGTCCCACTAGTTCAACCATTAAACTTTCTACTTGTGCTTTGATTTCATCACGTGTGATTTTATCATTTGGTTCAAATAGATATGGTTTTGTCAACTGATTCAACTGACTACGTAAGTACACTACAAGTCTTGCAACGTTAACTCTATCAAGAGCACTTGCATTTCTTGCACGAGTTTTTTGTCCAAATACAACTAGCCCTGCACCTGTTAAGAATGTAATAGGGTTAACGTTGTTTTGATACAATGTATCTCGTTGTCCTTCGTTTAGTGCTGATGCAACAAACTCGCCTTCGTTACTAATGTAACCTGTTGAAGTTGCGTTTGTAACTCCGCCACGTCTTGTACCTGCTGGTGCAAACCATGGATAAGCAACTTGGTCATTTAGTGCAAAAGTACGTAGTACCATGTGACTCGGAGGAACAACTACGTTGTTGCCTGCATTGTCACTAGTAAATCCACTTGGGTAATAAACACCCATATACTCATCTCTACTTACAAGTCCGTTGTCGTTGTCTTCAACAACTGTATTAACGTTGGTTGCCCATTCGTTTAATGAAGTTGCATCTGGTGTTAAACGGAATGGTGAGTCACCAATAACAAATGCTGTTAAGCCTCTGTCATAGTTTAGTGTGATCATTTCTCCGATTAGCTCTGGATATCCTGGTGTTGACATCAAGTTAAAGATACGTGATTCGTTGTCGCGAATATCTTGGTTTTCGTTTAGCATTGCTTGTAGTTTTTGTACTACAACTTTACGCTGTGCTTTACGACCAAAACTACCTGATCCATCTGCTTCGTTAGCTGATTCTGTAACCCAACGGTGTGGATAATATGCTGACATTGACTCGTCGTTAAAGCGTTCGTTGTCTGCTGCTAAATCTACATAGTTACGCTCAAAACGCTTAACATTAAATCCACTTCTACGTAGATTCCATAGTATCATACCTTTTGGATATAGTGCTGGATCTGGACAATCTGTATCAACATAGTTACTAGTAATCATATCAACAATATCGCCTTCAGTATTGCTGTTTGCGCCTGCTGTGTTGTAACGTGCATCTGCAAATAGTACACCGTCTTCGGTTGTTTGATCTGTTGTATCAAGTTCAACCCAACTGTTTAGTGTATTATTCCAACGATAGATTCTTGGGAAGTTTTCTAAATCTGCTGTACTAACCCAAATATCGCCAGTTACAAGATTGCCACCATCTGAACGATCGCCATCAACTGGTTCGGATGCAGCAACGATTGGACCGTCTGCGTCTGGAGCATTTCCAGGTGTAGCATCGTAATATGGTGAATCGGTATTCAAATATCCAACCCACTTATCGCCATCGTGTACCATAATGTCAACTTCGTCAACAACACTACTATACCATAATGCGCCGTCAGCTGCAAGAGCAGTTGGAGCGTCATCACTTGCTGTATAAGTTAGTTCTTTCCAAAGTGTTGCAATATATGCACCTGACAACCCATTTGGACTATCATAAAAGTTTACAGTTCCTGCTTTTGTTGTGTAGTTCCAAGCAGTAAATGCGTCAGCTAATGGTGTGTTTGCACCATCTACAAATCTAATGTCGCCGCCAATAGCATGTGATACTACAACTCTATTAGTTGAATCAACACTAGCAGTAACATTAGTTAATCCTGCTGTATTGATAGCTGCTGCCATTAACTCTGCATCAGTTGTAGCGCCTGTTGCGCTAAATGCAATAGTTGCGGGTGTACTTAATGTTGCACTTCCTTTTACTGTTTCACTAATGGTAAAATCATTAGTACCACTTGTAAATGTAGTACCGTCGACTACACCACTAGTAATAGTTGTTGCGCCACTAGCATTACGTTTGAATAGAGTGAAGTTAGCTAGGTTTGTTGCATTTTCTGTAACATTTGCCATTGCATAAACATTAAGCGTTGTTAGGTTTGCACCTCCGCCTGTTTTATCTAAGCCAGCTAATGCTGCCGAGTTTGAAGTATAAATCGGTGTGCTTACTGCATCCCATAGTTCAGTTGAACCATTCCATACTTTTGTTTTCCAATCTGCACCACTGTTTGGTGTAGTTGTTTTAACCCATACACTTCCTGTTGGACGTGATGCTGAATCTGCTGTTTTCCATTCTGGAACACTTGTGTGAGCAGTTGCTTGATGTGCTGGTGGATAATATGTTCCAGCAACAATACCTGCATCAGTTAGTGGTGTTCCTGTACCGTTACCAAGAACGATATTTGAATGTGTTGCACCTGTGTTTTTAAATGCTAATCTGTTATCTACAGCTTCTGCTGTGATTCCAACTGCACCTAATGCTGTATTAATATCACTTACTGCTGAAGCAAGACTAGTTCCAGATAGTGAAACTGTTACACTTAGGCCTTCTGCAGATCCAATAGTAATAGTATTACTTGCTGTAAATGTCGGTGTACCTGCTGTACCTGTTACTGAAGCCCAACTACCTTTCCAGTTTGCACTGCCTACTTCTACCCAAGCACCTGATGTATTTTTATACCATGTACGGATAATAGTTGAAACAGCTACAACTGCATAATCGCCAATAGCGCCAACTGATTGTTTTGGAGCATAAGGTGACGAGCCTGTTGTTTGTGTTGCATCAGTAATAACAGTTGGTGTTTTGTTAGTAAATGTTTGACCAACTTTATTGGTTGCTGACTGCGCACTACCGTTCCATTCAAAGATACCAAACTTTGTTACTTGAGTATCTAACCAATAAGTACCATCTGCAGGATTTGCAGTAGTTGGTGTGGCACTAGCCGATATTGCTGTAAGGTCAATATCTGCTCTTACTACATATGCTCTATTGCTTACACCTAGGTATGAATATGCTGCTTGAAGCCCGTATTCGTTTTGCTCTCCGCCATGAATAGGATTGTTGTTAGCGTCTGTATAGAATGTAGGATCGCCAAATGTATCTACCAAATCTCGCTGCGATGTTAGTAGGTATGGTTTACCTGCATTGGCTTTTTGAGTTCCTGGTGCAATACCAGTTCCTGCGCCATTTAGTTTATTTTCGCCGGTTGCGACAAATATTATAGGTACTGTGCCTGGTTCTGCTGGAGTGTAAAAACTCTCATCAATAACGCTGACCTCTACACCTGGTGAAGTTAATGCCATTTTAATTTTCTCCTGTAAAGTATTTCACTTACAAGTATTTAGCAGATCACCGGTAAAAAAGGCGGTTTTTAGGGGTTAAGTATGTATATAACTCATTAGCTGTCTAATATTAAACCAAAGATCATCTAACGATCCGTTGTTGTCAATAGTGTAATCTGCCATCCATTGTTCGAGGCTCATACTATCTTTGCTTTCAGGAGGCAAATGATCCGATCGATCTACCCAGAAAGCATAATCAAAAACGCCTGTGTTTTTCATAGCATGGTATTCTTTTTTGTTTCGAAGACCACAATAGATATCATAGGCTGCAAACATCTCTCTGCCTAGAGTCGCTGCATCAGGAACATTATAATCGCAGATAGCATCGTACCATTCTACTCTGTGATTATGCCTGTCAGCATAGCAATCTTCTTCATTAGTGTATCTATATTTGTCCTTTAAGTCATCATAGATGAATAACTTTGAGCAAAACTTTGAACTGCTTTCAAATGTATATCCGTATTCGTCACGCAGGATTTCGCATACAGTGTCTTTGCCATGTCTTCCATGACCGATTACAAGTAACTTCTTTTTCATATTTTAAATGTAACATACTATTTACATTTTGTCAATATCCATTTTGCAAAAAGATCAGTCCAATCACTGTGTGCTTCTTCTAATGGATGATCAGATTCGTTTCCACGCTTGTAGTTATTTTTACTTGCCCAATCCCAAAATCCAATGCCGTCTTCCTTATGTACAAGATTTGGAAGATCCAATCTTCCAATCATGTCTTGGAAAAATACATTGTCTTGATTTAATAACTCTGGTTCTATATCTTTAAAAGCTGATGTGAAAAAGTATTTGATATTATGGTTTTCAAGCCAGTTTGTTAAGTATTCAAGTTGCTGCAATGGATAATACACATGATTATCGTGCGTGTCACGCCTAGCATAAAACTCTACATTTGTTCGTGTTAGATGTTCTGATGCCCACATTTGTCTTCTGCTGTACAACATTGCATTTGAATAACCTTTAGTTCTGCCGTCGCCGTCTGATGGCAACGAAGTTAAAAATCTATCTTCATGAGTTTTTATTTTTCTGCCTACAGGATATACACTAGGATATTCTCTACGTAAAATACTTGTCCACATTACAACTACAACAATATCTTCTGGCTTGTGTATCCTTAGATTGTGTCTAGTTTGATATATTATACGTCTAACTATACTTCCATAATCAGCACCTGGTACAGCAGTATTATCAACTTTAGCATTAACAAACATCCTTTGTTGAAGCAAGTTTGGCCATGCTGTATAACTCAACTCATGACATATTCCCTTGTGTGGGCGATCCCAAGACTCATCGGCAAGCTCAGAGCCAGCAGTAAAACTACAACCCCCTGCTATTACTTTTTTGATGTTATTAAATCTGTTATCCAATTAAAAATCCGTAGCCAACACCACCTGCAACAGACATAGCCAAGTCGTTGTCAAGTTTTTCCATTTCTTGTTGAGCTTCAGATTTTAATGTATCGCCATTAAGTGTAGTGCCGCCGCCTGGTCCTGCAATAGTAGCAAACTTGCTGCGGGCTTCACCTAACATATATTTACAGTTGGCAAGAGTATATTCTTTAATCCACTGAAATGCTTTGTAGTCTTTGTATAACTCAAAGTCAGGTTTATGATTGTAACAATATAACAATACTTCTTCCTCTGCTCTCGGTCTTGTTAATATAGTTAGTTTTTTTGTACTAGTGTTCCAAACAAATTCGACATAACTACCAAACATTCTTCCTACTAGCTCTTGTTGTTGAGCAAAGAAATCGTATGTAGCAAGGCCGCCAATGCCACTGCCTGCTAACAAATATGTATTTGTATATGCAAGGTTAAATGGTTCAAATGTTGTACCACCACTATTGCCACCTAATCTACTGCCTACGCTACGTCTATGGACTTTACGTACTTCCATTATTTCGTTAGGTAATGTGTATGCATTTACATCTTCTGAAAGTGCAAGAGTAACATAACTTTCTTCAACGCTGTTTTCACTACGTTGTCTATATCGTGCAGTTGATTTGTCTAGTGCAGTTTCGTAGTGTATAGGATCTAGTTCTACATCTACCATTCCACCGCCTAAGAATGCAGTTACGTAATCAAATACTTCTTGTTTTTGTGTTGTAAGTTCGGCCATAGTTTGTCTCCACTAGTATTTATGCTAAATATACATATGCCAAGACTTAGTTTATACAGACCCGAGAAAACAAAAGACTATTCCTTTATAGATAGTATTATCCATGAACAGTTTACCGTTGGAGGGACTGATTTTAATATTCACAAATATCTTGGTCCAAAGAATACATTAGAAGATGATGCAACAGCCGAACAACCTGTATATGATGTTGTAAAAGAAACCAACATACAGGATTTATTATTTCTTGAGAATAGAGATAGAAAGTATGATACTGATATATACACAATCAGAGGACATTATAATCTACAGGATCAAGACTTTGATTTAAGTCAGTTTGGATTATTTTTACAAAATGATACATTATTCATGACTATACATATTAATAGTAGTGTAAAAACATTAGGTAGAAAAATAATGGCAGGTGATGTAATAGAGCTTCCTCATATGGTAGACGAATATGCTGCTAATGACTATAGTGTTGCACTCAAAAGATTTTATGTAGTAGACGAAGTTACTAGAGCTGCTGAAGGGTTTAGTCAAACTTGGTACCCGCACTTGTATAGATTACGTGCAAAGCAAATACTAGACTCACAAGAATACAAAGATATTTTAGATTTGCCTGCAGAAGAAGGCAGTGCTAATACACTCAGAGATGTACTTAGTACATACGAAAAAGAAATGCAAATCAATGAAGCTGTTATTGCACAAGCAGAAATAGATGTTCCGCTAAGTGGATATTCTACTATACAGTTCTATACACTGCAACTATCAAGTTCTGGCGAGATTGAAATTGTTAGTACTGACTATGAAACTTTATTAGCAGATGATCAGATAACAGCAGACACTGTATTTGTTACTCCTGATGGTAATGGATATCAAGGATACTTAGTAGGCGATGGCATTCCTCCAAACGGAGCGCCGTACGGACAAGGAGTTGGATTTCCTAGCGAAGCAGAAAATGGAGATTATTTTTTAAGAATTGACTTATCACCTAATAGATTATTTAGATATGATGGCAACAGCTGGCGTAAAATTGAAGATGCTGTTAGAACTACTCTTACACAAACTAGCGGACGTGATACTCTAAAAGGAACGTTTATAAACAATCTAACTGTAAATACTATTAGCGGAGAAGATGTAGTCGAAAGACAAGCTCTTAGTAAAGCTCTTAGAGCAAAGGCAGGTGACTAATGCAATACTTTTATGACGGACAAATAAGACGGTACATAACACAAATAGTAAGAGCATTTAGTAACTTTAGTTATCGTGACGGCGAAGGTGATATCAAAGTAGTTCCGGTGTTGTATGGAGATATTACACGACAAGTAGGTAGTATCATTAGAGAAAACAGTGACAACAAACTACCGAGCGCTCCTAGAATGGGTGTATATGTTACTAGTTTACAAATGGATAGATCGCGTTTGAGTGATAGTAGTTATGTTAGTAAAATTAATCTCAGAGAAAAAGCATTTGACGAAAACACTAGTAGTTACGTAGCACAACAAGCTAAAGGATATACAGTTGAAAGATTGCATCCAACTCCGTATACATTAAGTGTTAATGTTGACGTATGGTCAACAAGTACTGATCAAAAACTGCAAATACTTGAACAAATTTTTATGTTGTTTAATCCTGACTTAGAGTTTCAAACATCTGACAACTATGTAGACTGGACTAGTTTGAGTGCATTATATTTAGAAGATATTAACTTTAGCAGTAGAACTATTCCTGTAGGAACACAAGATGATATTGATGTTGCTACATTAGGATTTACAGCACCAATATATATTTCACCTCCTAGTAAAGTTAAGAAACTAGGTATCATAACAGATATTATTACTGGTGTTTACAGTCAAGATACAGGAACACTAAGTCTTGATGGATTTAATCCTCCAACATCAGGCGATCAAGCTGTATCAAGTGGAGTTACAGTATTGCCAGATGGCACTGTTGTTAATGCAGGAAATGTTGGCATTACTAGTACCTCAAGTGTAAGCGGTACAGGTTTAGATTTAAGCAATCCTCTAGTAACAAGTTATAGAGATTTTGATCTCATAGTTGACGATGACGAAGCTAAACTAGCTAAAAACAAAGCACTACGAGTAGGAAATATTAGTTGGCTGAATGTTATAGAAGCAGAACTACCAGCAAAATATCAACCTAATATAAGTCAAATAAGATTGCGTAGAGCAGAACTTAGCGGCGAAATTGTTGGCACATTTAGTATTCCGGATGACGACACTCATACAATGATTGTCGATTGGGACGAGGATACATTACCTTCTAATACTATCTTAGAAGGTCCAACCAAGACTGACGGAACCATAGACGGTATTATAAATCCTATAACTTTTAATCCTTTGACAATTAAAACAGTTGGTACTAGATTATTGTTGTTAGGACCGATAGGCTATAAAGTTGAACGAAGTTTTAAAGCTACTACCAGTAGTAATAGAATCGACACTGATATTAACTTTACTATTGCTACTAGTGAGTTGGCTGATAGAGCAGGCGATGAACGTGTTACAACTTTTGAAGTATTTGTAAACGGATCGCCAGTAGCAGCAGCAAAGGCAAATATAGACGATAAGTTTGTTATAAATCTAACTACAGCATACAGCATAGATGACACTGTATCGTATGTACTGAACTTAAACGAAAAAGGCCCAGAGGCTTGGAAAAATACAGATAATACAGATTTCTCAGCTGATGCAAATGATATAGTTGAATGGAGCGGATCCAAATGGATTACTATTTGGAACTCCAGTGACAATAATGAAACTACGTATGTTACTAATGTAACTACTGGTCAACAATTTTACTGGAATGGATTCTACTGGCAAAGTGCTGTTGATGGATACTATCCACGAGGCACTTGGACTATTATATTATAAAATAAGTATTTGTATGAACAAAATAATTTGTAGTGGTGCGTTATTCTATAGTCTTAAAACTAAGAGATTTTTATTTTTACATCGTACTAAAGGAAAGACAAAAAATCTTTGGGGATTGGTTGGCGGTACTAACGAAGGTATTGAAACACCGTGGGAAGGTCTACAACGAGAAATAATAGAAGAAATAGGCGATCTTCCAAGTATTAGAAAAACAATACCGTTAGAAACATTTATAAGTAGTGATAATCACTTTAGCTTTCATACATATCTTTGTGTAGTTGATTGTGAATTTATTCCAGAATTAAATAATGAACATAATGGATATGCTTGGGTAACATTTGGAAAGTGGCCAAAGCCGTTGCACAACGGATTGAGCAATACGTTAAGAAGCAAGCCTAATCAAGTAAAACTAGATACAGTTATACGCTTGGTAGATATAATGTCTCAAACTGATTCTTAAGCCATTCAAAATCATTAATTTTTACCAACTCTTGTGCATTGCCTTTGTTGTCTTCGCCAAAAGCTCGTCCTGCTTTTGCTCCAGCTATTGCTGCTTTTCCAAAAGGCTTATCGTCACCTCGTGTACACCATGCATCTAATCTAAACTCAGTCTCGTCATCTTTTTGTCTAGCAATAGTACGACTAGCAAGTTTGCAACATTCTCTAAATCCACTTCGCCATGCACTAAATGCATCAGTATTGAATGCTGTAGTATTACTCATTTTGTCTATACCCTTAAACTTGTCACTAATACTAGTAGTCATATCAGTTGTAGTTTCGTCGAGATTCCTTGTTAATCTTGTAGGTAATAGTTTAACACCACCGTAGCCGTACACTAGTCCGTTTACTGGATTATAACTTCTCCACACATGAACAGTATCCTTACTGTCAATGTCATAGGCCGGAACATAATAACTGAAATCAAAATCATCTATAACCTCAGCATCGCCGTCAACAACCCAGAACATTTCTGTTTCAACTAGCTCTGCTGCACGTTTATGTGCTGCATGAATGCCTTTAATATCCATTACTCTCTTGGCTCTTGGATATTTTTCTTTTAGTTCGTTGTAGTTATCATCAGCGTTTGGTTCACCATTACTAATAAACACAATGTCATAAGGCTTGGGCATACTACCAACTTCGTCGTATTCCTTTTTGTTAACAAAGAATCTATAATCAATCTCTCTTTGACTGATGTTTAGTTGTTTACTAACTAATGCAATGCCGTCATAAAAATCACCATTTTTCCAAACATGATTTATTTTTCTTTCGTATTGATTATGATGACTGATATAAAAGTTCCAATCAAAATTATCATTAGGTAAAAACGAATCGTTTACAATCCAAAACATATCTGTATTGCAGTTTTCTTTTGCTTCTAAATAATCCTGATAATCATTTACAGTGTATGTTGGATATTGTTTTGGTGTACTTGCTACAGTTTCGTATTCTTTCTTTTTTATAAGAAAGCGGTGTTCTATTTCTTTTTCACTTACTAATACGTTTTTACTATATAATACAATACCATCGTAGTTGTCGCTATTTAAAAACACATGATTTATATTTCTATCAAATGTGTTCTGATGACTAAAGTATAAACTAAAATCAAAATCTTTGTGTACATCAACATCAGTAGGCACGCCCCAAAACATTTCAGTGTCAGAGTTGTATAATGCATTTGCATAATCATCATAGTTGTTTATTGTAAACTTTTTATATTTTTTTGGTTTACTTGCTACAATGTTATGTTCTTTTTTATTAACATAGAATCTATGGTCAAACTCTTTTTCAGATATAAGATCTATGGTATTTAATAATGCAATGCCATCGTAATCAACACCATTTAAAAATACGTGATTAGTTGAACGATCAAATGAATCTTGATTATGGAAATAACTATCCCATTCAAAATCAGTCAACGGCTCTACATCATTTGGTATTAACCACATCATATCACTACCGCAACTATGAAATGCACTTTTGTATTGTTCATAGTTTTCAACTATAAACTTTTCATAATCTTTTGGACCACTTGCTACAACATCGTGATCTATCTTTTGTGTTAGTTCTCTATGTTCTATTTCTTCTTTGCTTACTAATGCTTGTTTACTAAACAAGAATACCCCATCGTATTTGTTTCCATTTAGCCAAGCGTGATTAGATTTTCTTTCACTACTATGATGACTAATATAATAATCAAACTTGAACTTTTCGTCAATGACAATATTATCAGAATATCCCCAAAACATATCAGTTGTTGATAGTTCAGCAGCATATTCGTAATCTTGATAGTTGTTGATAACATACTTATCATAACGTCTTGGATTACTTGCTAATATTCTTACTTCTTTTTTGTTAACAAAAAATCTATGTTTGATTTCTTTATCGGTTAACTCACATGACTTAGGACAAAGTACAATACCATCTAGTGTGTCTATATCACCATTTCCAAACACATGAGGAATATTAAAACTCCACTCATCTGGCTTGTAACTGAACTTGAAAGTATCTCTTACTTCGGTATCATCATATACTATCCAAAACATATCAGTAAACGTGTTTTGTTTAGCAGTGTTTATAGAATCAACTGCCTGTACATCAAATCCTCTTGATTCTAGATTTTTTAAAACAGTCTTATCTTCACCTATATAAAAAATATCAAACTTGTCTTTGCCTTTGTAAGGATCGTAATGTCCGCAAATATAAGCATGTTGGTTTACATTATATTCACCTCTTTTAGTTGGAACTAATCTAACCCTATTCCAATCTTTGACTTTTCGACTATTTTCAAATACATAAGGAAACGCATGTATGCGAACTTCTTCATCATCTTTTGGTTTGAAGAACCAAGGAAATGTACTGTATGTTTCAATATTGCTATCAACAACCCATACATAATCAGAGTCATAATCTGATTTCCAAACTTGTTCTAAGTTTTCATAGTCGTCAGTTTTTATAACTGGATATTTTTTAAAAATATGATTCTTTAAAAAATCTTGTCCGTTGTGTACTGGTGTTCCAAATCTTTCAAATCTGTCGATTGCCTTCATAGCACGTTTGCCTTTGTTCCAAAATGTGCAAGTTTGATACTTGCGTCTATCCATACTTCATAACCATGATGCATTGCTTGATTACAAAAGTATATATCCTCTCCGCTGAAAGTGTCTAGTCGTTTATTATATTCGTGATCAAACCACGGCTTCGGCAAGTTATTATACACATTAGTATTGACCAACATACATCCCATGCCAACTGCCCATACTTTGTGCAATCCAAAACTAGCATCTAATCTACTATCAGCATTTTCACAATCAGTAAATGCCACTGTACGATATGGAGCATATCGTGTGCTGTACTGTGCTGCAATAATATCTTTTTGATGTTCGTATAGTTTATCAAACACGTTTGCTGGAAAATGAATATCGCTGTCAAGCCATAAGATGTGTGTAGCATTATTTTCTAATGCTTCTTTTACTAGTGCAGTTCGACTTTCAACAATCACACTACCGCATACAATGTGTAAGTCAAAGTCAATATTTTGCTTGGTTAATCTATTTGTTAGATTACAAAGACTGCGTGTAAAACCTACATGAACTTCATCTCGAGATGGAACACAAATACTTAGTTTCATATTACAACATAGTTGATGGCATGGTTTCTTCGTTTAATTCTTTTTCAGCTGCTACAGTATGTTCGTTCCAGGTTCTTGCTGCGCTTGTTGCAATCTTAACAGCTTCTTTGAAATCCTCTGCTGACAAACAAGCCATAGCCAACATACTTTCGGGTTGTACTTTACCGAGTGTAAGTAGGTCTGCACCTGCTACTCTTCCTAGTTTTTGAATCCAATGTAGTCTATCATTGTTGTCATGAATATTCATTTCGTCGATTGCTGCAAAAACTTCTTCATGAAGATCTCCATCAAGGTTAAGTGCTGTTGCTGCTTCTTTTTTACGTTCTTTGGTATATTCTTGTGCAAGATCTACATTTAATACTTCGTATAATGTTTTCATTTTGTTTCCTTTTATGGTAATATTGGGAAATAGTAGCCGCCAAAACTAGAACTCATACTGATAACATTGCCTTGAGTAATGCCAATATATGTGCCTAGTGTACCAATAGTAATAGTACTACTACCCGCACTAAAATAGTTGCGGATTTGCGACATTGTTATAGTCGAGCCTGTTGCTGGTAATGCCATATTACTTCCTATTTCTCTTTATTAATATAACACATTATTTAAGCAGTGTCAAGTAAAGATAGCCACAATGTGGCTATCCTTGTATTATTATTATTTATCCAGTAGTTTTTGAACCATTACTTTAAGCTCTGCAATCTCAGCTGCTTGCAATTCTGCTTTAACATCTGCTTCTTTGATTGCTTCGACTAGTAATGGTACTATACGTTCGTACTTGACAGTTAAATAATCTTCGCCTGATGCACTCTTACCATTAATATAATCAAACGGTGCCGGTACAACTACTTCAGGCAGTACTGCTTGAACTTCTTGAGCAAGTAATCCTGCTTCAACTGTATCATCTACTTCGTCTTTAAACCCATGTTCGATTGATTTTTCATTCCAGGTGTAAAGTACACCGTTTAGAGACTTTACTTTATCAAGTGCATTTTCAATAGTACCACTAACATTTTTCAGTCTAGAATCTGAAGCATATGCTGTAAGTTCACCTCTGAACTCCCAGTTATTATCGTTATAACTATTTCTAGCTGTCCACTCATCTGTGCCGGCACTTCTTCTCCACAATGTAATCCTATCGGAACCTGCACCTGTTGTAGCTGGAGTGCCATCACCGTTGTATTCAATTCCGCCGCCGTAATCGTTACTTTGTCCAACATATACTCTACCAGTACCTTGGCTGTCACCACTAACATTTAAGTACGCATTACCTGCGTCATCGCATTTAATTTCAACAGTAGTACTTGTTCCGTTATCAAAACGTTTTGTACCGTTAATAGTTTGTGTTGTTGAACCTGTAGCTCTTACAAATCCAGTACTATCAATACCGTCAAGTGTGTTAGCATCATCAGCACTAATACCTGTCAATCCACTACCATCACCAGTAAATGCGTTAGCAGTAATGTTACCTGTGATGTTAATAGCGCCGTCGCCACTTAATGTGCCACTAAAGCTGTCATTAGCATCACTACGTATGAAACTTCCACTACTTAAACCATCAAGGTTATCAGCACTTAGTCCACTACCTGCACCATCATTACCACTGTGCCAAACTGTGTATTCGTTTGCTGATTCTTTGAATTTTAGTCCATTAACTCCGCCATCTAAATCAATAGCAGTATCGCCTCCATCATTATGAATGTATAGTCTATCTCCACTGTCGATGTATTGTATATACGCTTTACGTGTAGTTGACTGATAAAAACTCATATATGGATCACCAGTAGCACTTGTATCCTGTAAGCGAAGTATTTCGTTGCCTGCATGGCTTATAGTTAGCAAGCCTGACATTGTATCTGCTTCGTCACTACGTAAATAGTTGCTACCATCAACACCATCTAGTGTTGTAGCATCAACACCTGTTAAGCCACTACCATCACCAGTAAATGTACTTGTACCAATATTAATATTACCAAACGTGGTTGTTATCTCGCCTGCTGCAAGTGCGCCTGTTCCAGTTAGGTTACTGTATGTACCAGTAATACGTGCGTTTGGAACTGTTCCACTGGATAAGTTACTTGCACTTAATCCTTGGATGCCACCGCCGTTTGTTGTATTAAGTGAAGTAGCATATACATCACCATTAACACCTAAACCACCAGCTATTCTAACAGCACCAGTTGTAGTAGTTGTAGAAGCACTAGTATTGGTAAATGTTTTTATACCTGCCATACTTTGGTTGCCGCCAAGTCTACTACCACTTACAGTACCACTGCTCAAGTTGGTTGCATTTAGTGTTGTTAAGCCACTGCCGTTACCAGTAAATGTACTTGTACCAATATCAATGTTGCCAAAGCCGCTAGTAATACTACCGCTGTTTAGTGCGCCCGTTCCTGTAATATCACCTTGGTGTTGTGTTACACTACTTGATGATATTCTGCCATCTGCTACAGTGCCACTACTCAAGTTACTTGCGTTTAGTGTTGTTAAGCCACTACCGTCACCTGAGAATATACTTGTACCAATATTGATATTACCGAATCCAGTATTAATGCTACCAGCATTAAGTATTCCTGTACCTGTAAGACTCAACTGGTGCTGTGTAACACCACTTGCTTGGATACGTGCATCCGGAATAGTTCCGCTTGTTAAGAACGCAGCACTCATATCACCAATAAAGTTATCTGCACGTATATCTTTGTTTACATACAAACCACCTGTGATTTTAACTGCTGCACTACCGCCTGCAAATGTTGCACCAGTTGCATTTGTACCATCAGTAAATGTTACTAGATTGTTTGAAGCTAGTGTAGTAAATGCACCACTGCTTGGTGTTATGTTGCCAATCGGAGTATTGTTAATAGCACTAACAAACAACTCGCCATCGATATACATATCTGCATTTGTTCTCAAATCTAGTCTTACAACCATTTCCCCTAATGCTGCTGCAAGATCTGCTGCTGCTTTGGTATCACCAACTACAATCTCTGTAGCTGCTTGAGCAAATGCCAATGTTGTAGCATTGTCTTTAAGCAAGTTAAATGTGCCTGTTTCGTCTGTATCAAGTGTTGTTCCATTTACAAACAAGTTGCCTGACAAGTTAACATTTGTATTTCTAATGTTAAAGTTACCTGTTGTAGCACCTGCTGTAACTGTTGTTGCTGCACCACCTACATTGAGTGTAGTTGCAGTTGTGTTGATCAAGTTAAACGTTGCTGCGTTTGTAGTTATATCTCCACCATCTACATTAACATCTAAGTCTACATCCAAGTTATTGTGTATAGTTGTAGTGCCTGTTGCTGCGCCTATCTCAACACTAGTAGCTGCGCCACCCATGTTTATTGATGTTGCAGTTGTATCAAACAATGCCATTGTAGCACTTGCAGCATTAATACCAGTAGTGAAACTTGGACTTGTAGCAAATACTGCTACGCCTGTACCAGTTTCATCACTTATTACTCCACGCAACTGAGCACTTGTAGTTGATGCAAACTGACTTAGCGGATTGCCTGTAATAGCAAGTGTACCGCTTGTTGGCAGTGTTATACTGGTATTTCCAGTTGTTGTTAGTCCCAATGTATGAGAACCAGTGTGTGTAAAGTTACCAGCAATAGTAATAGTTCTGCCGCCGTTGTTTACACCTGTGCCACCGTAAGTACTGTTGATTACACTACCTTGCCATACACCTGTTCCTATAGTTCCAACTGTTTGCAGACTTGAGTTAACAACTGCACTACCTAATGTTGTACTGTTAAGAACACTTGCATCGTTGATGTAATATGCCTTACCACTTGCTAAGTTAAAGTCTTCACTACTATCCCAACTAGTATTTGCATTATCCCAAGTTAGTGTGGCGTTTGCGCCATCAACTGTAATACCAGCACCATTTGCTGCTGCTGCGCTTCCTGCTCCTTTGGCTACAGTAATATTTAAATCATCTACATCTAATGTTGTACTATTAATAGTAGTTTGATTTCCGTTAACTGTAAAGTCGCCTGTAACAATAAGATCGTGTCCGATAGTAGTTGTACCACCTCCGTCACCGCCTGTACCAATGTTAACTGTTGTTGCTGCTGCGCCAACGTTCAATGTTGTTGGTGTTGCAAATGCATTAAATGTTGACTGATTGGTATTTAAGTCACCACCGTTAATATCAACATCGTGTGCAAAAGTAGTTTTACCTGTTGATGCGCCTACATCGATTGTTGTTGCTTCACCGCCAAAGTTAATAGTTGTAGCAGTATCATCTAATAGTGCAACAGTTGTTTCACTAGTACTTAATGTTGCATCAACTTCAACTTCGCCAGTAAACGTTGCTTTACCACTTGTATCGATAGTTAAACGTGTTTGCACAGTGTGTTCAATATCACCTGACGTTGAAACTTCGCCAGTTCTAATAACTACATCGCCGCCTGTTGCATTACCTGTTCCGCTTCCGCCTTCGATGGTAATAGCGCCGCCTGCAATATTATTTCCAATGCCACTAGCACCTTTGATTGTAGAGCTAGTTGGTGTTTCGCTTGCTTCTGCGTCTCCAAGTACAACAGTACTATTTCTAATAACCATGTTATTACCAATATTAGCTGTTCCTTGTACAACATCTAACGGATCTGATGTAACATTTGCATCAGTTCTAATAGTAAAAGATGTTGCATTTTCTGTTGCACCGATAACTGGCCAGCCACCGTCTAAGTTTGCTACTGAACTACCTGCAATGTTAATACTGTCACCAGCTAATACTCCTAATGTTTTTGGAGTGTATGTAAATGACAATGTAGTTGTATTTGTAATAGTACCTGTAGTTTTGGCACTTAGGTATATAAACTCATCAGTAACACCGTTAACAACAGTATTAGATGGAATACTTGCACTACCTGTAACAAGCATGCCTGCTAAGATAGTTGATGTATCTGCCATTGGTATTTCGGTTTCTTGGTTAGCTGTAACTCCGTTTGTACTTACAGTAACACTAGCAAGATTAACTACAACATCTTGCGAAATAGTTGCTTCGTATCCAGCAATAAATGGTAGTAAGTTACGTGTAGGACTTGCATTACCAATCTTAATGTTAGTAGCATCACTACCTATTTGTAAACTTGTAACGTTTGAATTATAAACATTACCACTACCAGTACTTGATGAGTTAAGAGAAGCGTTACCAACATCAAGACCTTCTGATAGGTCTAGTGCAGTTCCCCACTCTGGTACTGTACCATTTGATTTTAAGAAACTGTTGTTTCTACCAATATTAAGTGTATTTAAACTACCGGTTGTCTGTGCATAGATAATATCACCAATAGCATATGTACTAATGTTTGTTCCGCCTCTAGCAACTGGTACAAGGCTTGTTAAGTTGGCTGGGTTTAAGAAGTACGCACTATCTAGTCCGTCTAGTGTACCAGCATCTACTACTCCGTCTTTAATAAACACTTGTCCACTAGCATCTGTAGCTACATCAAACTGTGTTTGTAAGAATCTACTAACACCAAGTGTAGAGAAAGTACCAAGTGCATCTAAGTCTACATTAGCAATACCAATCTGAACTGGATCGCCATAAAACTCGCCACCAATACTACTACCTGTTAGTGTAATAGGATTATCAGTTGTGTTTTGTTTTTTGAGTGTTTGCACAACATTCTTATACGCACTATCACCAAACAACGCTGTATCACTATTTGGAACACCACTTGCACCAAGTCTACTTGGCGAAATAGTACCTGAAATAATATTCTCTGCATCAATGTTTGTAACAGCAAGTGTGTTCCAGTTTGCAAGCAATCTACTAGAAGTGTTAATCACTGCGTTAACCTGTACGTTGTTTTGAATAATACTTGCACTACCAACACCAATCCCGTCAATAAGTTTTGGATTGGTTACTAGGTCATTAGCACTACTCAGTGCATCACTGCGTAGTCCGTGTAATGTGAAACTGTTGGTTGTTACAGATCCTACAAAGAATCTCGATCCCGATGGTGTAGCTTCTGAGTTAATACTAAACAATGCATTTGACGAACTACCATCTGACAACGATTCAACTCTAATAGCATCGCCTGTTGTAAGTCCGTGATTTAGTGTTATAACACTGTTGTCAACTAAGTTAACAGTTCGTCTTGTAACTGTGTGTACGTTGTTGGCAGGAGTACTTGTAAAGTCCATTTGATTTAATAATGCAAATCCTGAATATAATTCAAATGTATCTGCGTCAATCTTTTTAACATAATAAACTAAACCATTTACTAGTCCACCGATTGCAACGTTTCCGTTGGTATTATACGTTACAGGATCTCCGTTTTCAAATCCGTGTGCAGTTACAGTAATACGAGAATCTGTATAGTTAACAGATCCCCCCGAGCCGCTAACACCTGCTAGGAAGTTGTTTTCAATAAAATCGTCTAAGTTAATAACTTTTGCATTTTGTACTGCGGTGTTGTCTTCTACAAAGTCAATACTTGATGAACTAGCCACATAAAGTTCGCCACCTAATATATTAACATATGCACGTTTTTCAAAACTTACAACTTCTATTTCAAAGCCACTACCTGTACCACCAATACTTGATGCAGAAACACTAAGCAAGTCTCCGGTGTCGTAACCAGTGCCGCCTGTTTTAATGTCAACATCAGTAACTTGTCCTGCTGTAACTGTAATATCAGCTGTTGCTCCAGTACCTGATCCTGAGTTATTTGTAAATGCTACATCTTTATATACTTGTGTTCCGCCTACTGGAGTATACAATGTACCTCCTGTAATATCTCCGTTGTCAACACCAGATAGCACACCAAAGCGTACTTCTGTTACTGCACCTTGAGCATTACCATCTGCTGATGTAACAATAGTACGTGCAGTACCTGGTACTGCTTTTACACTTTCGTTATCGCCTTCGTTTGAAATAGTAAATGTAGTTGCTGTTGGCACACTCAATACTAATGTGTTCTCGTCGTATGTTGAATCATCAGGTACTAATACTTGCACAGTGTTGTCAATTTGTAAGTTATGAGCACCGCTTGTAGTGATTGTAGAAATATTACTTGTTCTTGCAACATTTGTAATAACTGCACTAGTAAAGGTATAATCGTCATCTGGATCAAGTACTAAGAACTGACTGCTGTTTGAACTACGTAAGAAGAAGTTATCAACAATCTCTGATACTGCACCTTTTGCAGTTGGACGAACTCCAGAATCAACACCGTTAACAAACAAGTTTGGCGCTGTTCCGCTTGTATCCCATGGATCGCCTGTACTATCATCAGTATCGTCCCATGCTCCTGGAACACTAGCAACAAGTATGTTACCACTTGATGGATATGCACCTTTTGCGTATGCAGTGGCACCTTGAATGCCAGGCTGTGTAATAGTGTCACCGTTGGCTACACCTGTAATATTTCCACTTAAAGTAAGTTCAACTTGCTCATAGTTCTCAGTAGCAATGTCACCAGCTTTCAAGTCAATAGCAGGAATATCATCTACTTGTTCAAGTCTTGATAGATATCCTTGTGTGTTTGTGTTAGTAAACTGACGTGTTGCAGGAATCAAATCGCCATTCAACTGACCGTTGGTGTTAAGCTGAACAATAGCACCCGGAACAGCCGCTGTACTAACTGATTTGTCAACAAAGCCACCTAGTCTGTTGTTGATAAACGAACGTACTGCTAACTGTGTAATCATTCGAGAGTCACTCGGCCCACCAAGTTCGTCGTCACCTAGGTTAACACTAGTTGAAATTTCTTCAATAGCAACATCACTCAAACTTAGTCTCAAAGCATCAAGCTCATCCACTTGCACTTTGTTTCTAAAGGTAATGTTACCTGTTCTGTTGAACGCTGTAATAAAGTCACCAACTTTAAAGTCACCAAGTTCGTTTGTACCTGATGAGTAAACACGCCCTGGCAGTTCTTCAAACTGTTCAAACTCACTTCTTGTGTTGCCGCCGTTTTGTGGTAGTGCGTTATAGTCAACACCTGAACCTGCATATTCCCAAGTGTGTGCAGAACTGTTAACAATACTTGGTCTGTGGAACCATAGTTGGTTCTCTGGAAGGTTTGCAGTATTTGTCAAACTACTACTACCATCTGTGGCAGTAACAGTAAATGTTGCTGTACCTAATCCTAGCTTTGTAGCTACTTCATTGACACCAACATTGGTATTTGGACTACTTGCATGATCTGATGTAATAATACTTGTTTCATCAAACTGAACTCTAAGAACACTAGATCCAACTGCAACTTGCTCAACACTTACAACTAGTCTACGTTCTCTTGGTTCCCACTGTGTAACAATAGCACTGTTGTTGTTCACTCCTGTTGTGCCTGAGATTGCTTTACCCGGAGTAAACTCGTAACTTTCAGCACCTGATTCTAATATCAGTGTTTGGTATGTTGTATGAGAACTTAATATTTCTTCAACAAAGAATTCAATAACATTTGAGAAAAACTTGTGAGTATTTGCACTAACTTCAAGAAGATTAACATCAAAATCCCCTGATTCGTCAAATGTTAAACTAAACTCATCATCGTTGATAATCTTAATATAGTAAGTTTGTTCTGCGTCAAGTCCTTTAATAGGAGCATTTCCATCTGGATCATATACAACTTTTTGTCCGTTTGAGAACCCGTGATCTACAATAGTAATGACGTCTACTGCAACGTTGACTGCTGTAGCAGCATCAAATGTAGTTTCAGTAGGTGTAACTTTAAAGTCGTTTGTTATATCGCCTTCACTGCTAACTTCTGTTGGGTCTGGTAAATCTTGCGGGTCATTTATGATTGTGTTTACAATATCAAATCTTGAACTTGCAAAACTTTGTACGTTTGCACTAACACTAGTAATATACGATAGTGCTTCTGTTTTTGCTTGATTAATAGCAGCAATAGTTTGTAGTTCTTGTCCACTAATACTAATGCGTGAACTGTCTTGTAAGTTTTGCGAGTAGTATGAAAGGCCTGCACTACGTGAGTATCTGTTACCAGTGTCCCAAGTATCTTGTGCTACTGCGTCAACAATAAGCTGTGTATCTCTATTACATTTTTGCTGATTATAAACAAAACCATACCAAATATTTGCTTGTATCTGTTCGTTAATAAACTCAGTAACATTCTGTGCAATATTAATCTGAACAATAGTTCCTAAGCCATTGAAGTTATCTTGCAGTGTAGATGAAGTCCATGTTATGTCTGGTTCAATTCTTGCAGGAGGTGTAGCACCTGCACTTTCAAGATAGTCAATAATCTCATCTAGTCTAGCTGCTGCATAATCAGCTGCTGCTTCACTACCTGCTGTACCAGATACATCTTGTGTTTGTGTATTGCCTGTAGTTATAGTAACAGCCTGTTCTTGTATAACTTCTTGTATTATTTCTTTTAGTCTACCGTAAGCTGCAACAGTTTCTTCTTGTTGTCCTTCACCGTACTGTGCTACACCATCTATAAAATATGCTAGTGATGCAACCAATGTTTGCAAGTTGCCGCCGTATGTTAAATCATAAGATAATGCATCAATAATAAGAGCAGTATCTCTTTCGCACTTTGCTTCGTTGTATGCAAATCCTGCTATAAACGGTGGATTTTCTGCTGCTATTTCTGCATTCAGCCAAGCAGTAACTTCTTTTTGTAAAAATGTTTTGTTTGCATTTATTTGTAATACTGCATTTTCAAATCCTGCATCACTAGCATTATCTGTACCGCTAGTTGGTAGTGGACGAGAATATGCTGCTGCAACACTATCACCTGGGACAGTATTTACATCGCCGTTGGTTACAATATCAATGATTTCATCCCAAAGTGCATTTGCTCTACTAGTTGCAGTTGCATCTGGAAGGGCATTTGCTGTAAATGCTTTAGCTTGTCCAAATGCTGCAATGTGTTGATCTTTTTGGGCAGAAAATACGTTGCCTGCAAACGATCCGCTAAAATATCTTAATGCAGCACTAACACTTCTGTGATTACTATTAAACAATAAATCATAACGCACAGCGTCGATCAATCTTTGAACATCACGTCTACACTTATCTTCTTTATATGTGAACCCGGCCCATATACTTGGAGAAGCTGCTGCAACTTGTGCATTAATCCAAGTTACAACATCATTAGCAATAATATCTTTGTTGATTTTTAGCAAGTCGTGTGCTGTTTTATAA
>ERZ1039804.296-NODE-296-length-32235-cov-6.756184_pt1 | contig 32235 bp, 25 predicted proteins | sample MGYA00383089_ERZ1039804 | MGnify/ENA primary metagenome ERZ1039804 (study PRJEB29581, sample SAMEA5548359) | metagenome | biome: marine; feature: coastal; material: water | depth 1 m | study: Short-term variability in the microbial, nano- and picoplankton dynamics...
CTATCTCTGGAAATATTAAAGGTGTAGAAGGCGGAACCTATAACAACAAAAAAGTTGAACTGGTAATCGTAAGAGATTTTATTACAAATACTCCAGAAACAATATCAGAGGGATTTACTGATGCTTTTGGTAATTTCAACCTTAAATTCAATAGTTCCTCAACAAATTTTGCAATTATTAAATTGGGTAAAGTTGAACGCACTATTTTTATAGAGCCTTCATCAAATTATTATATAACTATTCGGGCAGCTTTAAAAAAGCTAAAAAAGTCAAATGGATTTTTCGCGAAGGACTTAAGAAAAGCATTAATAAAAAACACATCTACTAACGAGCTGAATTACTTAATCGATACGCTTGACATCACATGCTCAGACTTCCTTGCTAACAATCCATTTAAAAGAAAGAATTACAAACACATACTCAACTTTACCGACAGTATTCAAGCTGTTTACGAAACAATTAACAATACATATTTTCAAAAATATTTAAAATTCAAAATAGCAGAATTAAATATGTATGTAATGAGGACATATAGAGATGAATTTATAAAAAGACACATTTCTAATACAGAAGATTTCTCTGGAAACATACAAAGCATGCACGTTTTTAATGCCTTTTTTAAAGGAATAGTTCAGCACACAATACTTAGCAACGATGTATCCCCTTTTCATAAATACATGAACAGAACTGATTTAGTAATGATGCTAGACGAAGTGAACCCTAAAACATCTAACAATAGGGAGTTAAATGAATTAATTTTAATGAAGGGAATACAGGAAATATCAAATGTTTATTATTACCGTAAATCAAAACTAACAGCCACATTAGACAAGATTATTGAAACAACTGCTTATCCCTTGCATAAAATCATTGCTAAAAATATAAAAGGAGAAATAAACCATTTGGAAGTCGGATCTAAGGCTCCAGAAATAACAATCGAATATGAGAACACTAATTTCAATTTACATGATTATAGAGGAAAATACGTATATCTAGCTTTTTTTAGAAGTTGGGATACGACCTTTGAAAAAGAACTTGAAATCATTGATTATCTCAAACAAAGATATAAAGATGATTTAACCGTAGTTTGTATTTCTACAGATATTGAAAAATCTGAATACGCTAGATTCTTAATGAAGAAAAAGAAAACGGAACACATTTTCCACTACAATTTTAAAGCTCAATTATTGGTTGATTATCAAATAGCTGATTTTAGAGTTCAAAAATCACACTGGCAAACTCCAGCTAACTACTTTCTAATAGACCCCAAAGGAGATATTGTATATAACTATGCAAAAGCACCGTCGAAAGGTTTTGAGTATGATTTCCGATTAATTATTGGGAAGTAAATAATTTAAAAGCAACTTAAAATTTCCTTTGTTGAGTTAACCAGATAATCAGGTTTAGCATTTAAAAGTTCACCTTTAGGTCCATATCCATATTCTACACCAATTGTTTTTAAATTGTGATGCTGTCCCCCAAAAATATCATATTCTCGATCTCCAATCATAAAGATAGAATCTGACTGAGGTAACCCCAATTGATCTAACACTTCAAAAATAATTTCGTTTTTTGAAGATCTTGTACCTTCTAAATGACTTCCGACAACGGTATCAAAAACATCATATATCCCAAAATACTTCAAGATAATTTTAGCAAAATAGGTTGGCTTTGCAGTAGCTAAAGCTATTTTCCCGCCGGCATTATGAACTGTTTCTAAAACATCTTCGATTCCTTCATATAACTTGTTTTCAAAAATACCTTGTTCGGCATAATACTCTCGGTAATATTTTATGGCCTGCAAATAAGCATCTCCTTCTGGAAAGTAATTACTCAAAAAAGTTTGTTTTAAAGATGGGCCTACATAGGAACGTAGTCGATCATTATCGTTTTCTTCTAAACCCATTTTATTCAAGGCGTATTGTATCGAATTTATAATACCTAAAGATGAATCTGTAATAGTTCCATCTAAGTCAAAAAGTACAAAATGATTCTTCATATCTTTATAGTCCGTCAAATTGGCAAAAATACCTAAATGGTATATGTTTTGACAAAAATGCAATAAATTTTAAACAATGTTAGGAAAAATTTTAGGTGGAGGTTTAGGATGGATTTTAGGCGGAGGTCCAATTGGCGCTTTAATTGGTGTTGCTATTGGTAGCGCATTCGATAAAGGAGGAACTTCTATTTTCAGATCCGACGAAGACCCAAAACAACATGGTAGGAAACGACAAACCCAACGTGGAGATTTTAGTGCAGCACTCATTGTAGTATCTGCCGCAGTAATGACTGCGGATGGTAAAATATTAAAGTCAGAACTTGATTATGTGAAAAGATACTTCCTTCAAAACTTTGGAGAGGCGATCGCAATTGAAAAAATAAAGGTATTAGGGGAAGTATTAAAGCAAGAAATCCCTATTGATGATGTAGCAAACCAAATTAAATTAAACATGCGAATTGCCGAGAAACGTCTATTGGTTCAATATATGTTTGGTATTGCATTATCTGACGGAGAGATTCACAGTACTGAAATAGATATGATTCAAAGAATTAGTAATGGTATTGGAATTAACCATTATGAATTCTTAAGTATGAAAGCCATGTATACTCAACAACATTCACAAGGTGGTCAAAGATCTTATCAATCCGGTCGTCAACAAGCAAGAAAACAACAAGGACCAAGTTTAAATACGTGTTACAAAATTCTAGGAATTGCATCTTCATCTAATGAAGTAGAATTAAAAAAAGCATATCGAAAATTGGCGGTTAAATATCACCCAGATAAAGTGGCTCATTTAGGACAAGATCATGTTCAAACGGCTGAGGATAAGTTTCAAAAAGTACAGGAAGCTTATGAAAAAATTAAAGATAGTAGAGGTTTAAATTAATGTCTAGAGCTATTCGGAATGGATACAAATCGTTTTTAAAACTTGAGAAAAGTTTATCTAAAAACTCAATCGAAGCATATCTAAGAGATATTGATAAGCTTTATAAATTTGCTGGGGCTCTAAAAAAGCCAAAACCACCTCGTGAATTTGATTTAAAAGAATTACAGCAATTTGTTTATTGGATTGCCGATTTAGGAATGAGTCCTGTAAGTCAGGCACGAATTATTTCAGGAATAAAAGGTTTTTACAAATATCTTATAATTGAGGATTTCATAAAAAATGATCCTTCCAAACTTCTTGAGGCTCCAAGAACTGGTCGTAAACTTCCCGATACGCTCTCTGTTTATGAAATTGATGAGGTTGTAAATCAAATAGATTTAAGCTCAAATGAAGGACAAAGAAACAAAGCCATCATAGAAACCCTTTATAGTTGTGGCCTTAGAGTTAGCGAATTAATTGGAATTCAAATTACCAATTTATTTTTTGACTCAGGGTTTATTAAAGTTATCGGAAAAGGAAACAAAGAACGCTTTGTACCAATAGGAGAAAAAGCAATTAAGGAAATTCAACTTTACACACAACATTACCGGAATCACCAAACAATTAAACCTGGAGAAGAAGACATTCTTTTTTTAAATCGTAGAGGAGCTGGCTTAACAAGAGTGATGATTTTCACTATAATCAAAAGGCTCTGTCTATCTGCGGGGATCAAAAAGAGTATTAGCCCACATACTTTCCGACATTCTTTTGCTACTCATCTTTTAGAAGGTGGCGCCGACTTAAGGGCAATACAAGGAATGCTAGGACATGAATCAATTACCACAACAGAAATTTACACGCACTTAGATCGTGATTTTTTAAGAAGTGAAATCATTGAATTTCATCCTAGAAATAAAAAGAAATAATAATTTAAAATCCGCAATTACATGCTGGACTCAAATAAACTTTAACATTAGGAAGTAATTCGAAAATCTCTTCTTGCTTTTCGTAATTCAGCAAGATTCCACGCAGATCCAATCGTTTTAGTGATTTAATATTTTCAATACCGAATGGTAAATCATTGATACTCGTATTCCACAAATCAATTTCCTCGATCACTTTCAAACTGTCTATCCCTCTAGGTATAGTTTCAAACTCATTACCTCCTATTTTTAAAACTTTTAGATATTGAAGTTCAAAGATTTCTTTTGGAAATTTTACAAGACTATTTCTTGTTAAGATCAAAACTCTTAAATTCTTTAATTGATTTATTTCAGGAGGTAATGAATCTATCTTATTTGAACTTAAATCTAAATATTCGAGTTCTGTTAACTTCAGAATATCCATGGGGAAAATAGTCAGCTTATCCCTCTTAAGAATCAATTTCTTCACACTTCCCGAATCAACTAGGGCATCTTGAAGATCATTATAGACAGCAACTTTTTTATACGCTGAATCAGAGTATAATTGACTTATACCCACCTGAGACACAAAAAGAAATAGTATTAACAAAAATCTCATACTTTTGTTAGAATTTTCTTGCATAAAAACAAATCTTGTTCCAATTGTAGTTTCAATTCATTAACGCTGTCAAATTGAATTTCGTTTCTAATGTGCTTGATAAAATCTATTTCAATCTGACTTCCATATATGTCTTGATCAAAATCAAATATATTCACCTCAATAGAAACCTCTTTTTCTGCACTAACGGTTGGCCGAACTCCCACGTTCAACATCCCAAACAAATGTTCCTTACCAATTGTTACACCAACTACATAAACACCTTGTTGAGGAATTAATTTATAGGCTTGCTTGACTTTGATATTCGCTGTTGGATAACCAATTAATCTACCCAATTGCTCTCCCTTAACAACCTCTCCGGAAACCTTATAAGGCTGTCCTAGAAATTTAGTAGCGGTTACAATATCTCCTAATTCTAATGCTTCCCTAATTTTGGTTGAACTTACATTAACATGGTTTACATCAAAAGCTGGAATCTCTTCTACTTCAAAACCATACAGAGGACCAAACTCAAGTAAATGACTAAAAGAACCCTCTCTATTTCTTCCAAAATGGTGATCATATCCAATTACCAATTTTTGGGTTCCTATTTGTTTAACTAAAATTTCGCGAACAAATTCCATCGAGCTCATCCGCGAAAACTCTTTATCAAAAGGAATAATAATTAAGTGGTCAACACCTTCTTTCTCCAGTAATTCAATCCGTTCATCTATAGTACTTAACAACTTTAAATCACAATCTTCCTCGAGAACAAGTCTTGGGTGAGGATGAAAAGTCACCAAAACAGTCTCCCCATCAAAATCGGTGGCAACTTTCTTCAGATTTTTTATAATTGTTTTATGTCCAACATGAACACCATCAAATGTACCAGTTGTAACAACAGCATTTTTAGCTGGTAAATACTCAGAAAGACCTCTATATACCTCCACTTCTTTATACTTTCTCTATATCCAAATATGATTACTAAATACTGAAGCAAAATTAAGGAATTAAATTTATCAATAATAATTACTTTAATAAAAGAAAATTACATAACTTTGCGCCCAAATTTAGTATAACTAATATTTATAAAACTCAATTGAAATATGTCTGCTAAAACAGGTAAAATCACACAGGTAATCGGGCCAGTAATTGACGTTGCTTTCTCAAAGGGTTCAGGAGAATTACCAAATATATTTGATGCTCTAGAAGTAGTTAATCAAAAAGGAATTAAAATTGTTCTTGAAACACAACGTCACATTGGTGAGGATACAGTTAGAGCAGTTGCAATGGATTCTACTGATGGATTATCAAGAGGACTAGACGTTGTTGCTACTGGCTCAGCGATTACTATGCCTATCGGTGATGACATTTACGGAAGATTATTCAACGTTGTTGGAGACCCTATCGATGGTTTAGATCCTGTTTCAAAAGAAGGTGGTTATCCAATACACAGACAACCTCCATTATTTGAAGAATTATCAACAGCAACTGAAGTGCTTTTTACAGGTATCAAGGTAATTGATTTAATTGAACCCTACGCTAAGGGAGGTAAAATTGGTTTATTTGGAGGAGCAGGTGTAGGTAAAACTGTACTTATTCAAGAGTTGATAAACAATATAGCAAAAGGTCACGGTGGTTTATCAGTATTTGCTGGTGTAGGAGAAAGAACTCGTGAAGGAAATGATCTTTTAAGAGAGATGCTTGAATCAGGAATTATCAAATACGGAGAAGAATTTGATAAATCTATGGAAGAAGGCGGATGGGATCTTTCTAAAGTTGATAAAGAAATTATTAAAGAATCAAAAGCTACTTTCGTATTCGGACAAATGAATGAGCCTCCTGGAGCTCGTGCTCGTGTTGCCTTATCAGGCTTAACATTAGCTGAGTATTTTAGAGATGGTGACGGTGACGGTGCAGGAAAAGATATACTTTTCTTTATAGATAACATCTTTAGATTTACCCAAGCAGGTTCTGAAATGTCAGCATTACTAGGTCGTATGCCATCTGCAGTAGGTTACCAACCTACTTTAGCAACTGAAATGGGTATGATGCAAGAGCGGATTACTTCAACTAAGAGTGGATCTATTACTTCGGTTCAAGCGGTTTATGTACCTGCGGATGACCTTACCGATCCAGCTCCAGCAACAACGTTTGCTCACTTAGATGCAACGACAGTACTTTCTCGTAAGATTGCTGAGTTGGGAATCTATCCAGCGGTAGATCCCTTAGATTCTACTTCAAGAATCTTAACACCATCAATTGTTGGTGAAGAGCACTATAACACTGCGCAAGAAGTAAGAACCTTATTACAAAAATACAAGGAACTACAAGATATCATTGCAATCTTAGGTATGGATGAATTATCTGAAGAAGATAAACAAGCTGTACATAGAGCTCGTAGAGTTCAAAGATTCTTATCACAGCCTTTCCATGTTGCTGAGCAATTTACAGGATTAAAAGGAGTATTAGTTCCTATAGAAGACACGATTAAAGGTTTTAAAATGATCATGAACGGAGAAGTTGATGAATACCCTGAAGCTGCTTTTAACTTAGTTGGTTCCATTGAGGAAGCTATTGAGAAAGGAAAGAAAATGATCTCAAATAACAAAGGTTAATAACGTAACAACACATTTATAATGAACTTAGAAATTGTAACACCAAACAGCAAAGTATATGAAGGAGAAATAACTTCTATTGCTTTACCTGGAATTGATGGTTCGTTTCAAATTTTAAATAATCACGCTCCTATCGTTTCTGCTCTAGGAACTGGGAAAATGACTGTTATTGATGCGGATAGCCAAACTCAAGAATATACAATCTCAGGTGGTGTTGTAGAAATGAATGACAATAAAGTTATTGTTTTAGCTGAGTCGGTTTAATAAAATTATTTCCTTGAAATATTAAATCCCTAACGAGTTTCGTTAGGGATTTTTTTTACCCGAATATAAATACACTTTTATTGTCAAGACAACCCAAATCACTTTTCAAACATCATAAAATTTCAGCCAAATCACACAACTATCTATAGTACTGCACCAATAAAATTAAACTCAAAAAATATGTAATTTTTTAATATGACTAAAATTTATTTAAATAGATTTACCTTGGATCAAATTAAAATTAAAATAAAATGGGACTAAGACTAGGTGATGAAGCACCAAACTTTACAGCACAATCAACGGAAGGTGAATTAATGTTTCACAATTGGTTAGGAGATAGTTGGGGGATATTATTTTCTCACCCAGCTGATTATACGCCTGTATGTACTACTGAATTAGGTACTGTTGCAAAATACAAACCTGAATTTGATAAAAGAAACGTAAAAATAGCAGCGCTATCTGTTGACGGCGTTGAATCACACAATGGTTGGATTAAGGATATTAACGAGACTCAAAACACTACTGTCAACTTCCCTATCATTGCCGATGAGGACAAGAAAGTAGCTGACCTTTATGATATGATTCATCCAAATGCATTATCAAACTTAACAGTTCGATCTGTTTTTATAATTGCTCCAGATAAGACAATCAAATTAATGATTACTTATCCTGCATCTACTGGAAGAAACTTTGATGAATTGTTAAGAGTTATTGATTCTTTACAATTAACAGCATATCATAAAGTAGCAACACCTGCTAATTGGAAAAACGGTGACGAATGTGTTGTTGTTCCTGGAGTTAAAACAGAAGACATTCCTGAAATTTTCCCAAAAGGATTTAAAGAAGTAAAACCTTATTTGAGATTAACTCCTCAACCAAATTTATAAGTAAAATAAATAACGAATTGAAAGCTCTGATGATAACACATCAGAGCTTTTTTTGTATTTTAATTTCGTGAGAGTTTTAATAAGTACTGCCCTTATAAGTGTATTAGTTTTCAGTTGTTCTTACACGACTTCATTTACTATCGTAAATAAGACGAACGAATTAGTATCAATAACCTACAATACTCTTTCCTCACAAAGAAGTGTCGCTATTTTCAAAACTAGTAAAGGTGACTTGTCTACTAGGAAAGGAGAATTTTTGAGACGAATAAACCTATCCTCAGAAAATAAAATAATTATTCAACCAAACGAAATCTTTGTTATAACATCAGTTTCAAGACCAATCACTCCAAAAAAAATACTTGAAAACGCTCCATCAATACAGGAAATCAAGATCACTAGCAAAACCGACAGTACAATTTATTACGGCAATTCAATCTTCAAAACAATGGAAGAAACTGACAACTATGAATACGGCTTAGTAATTCGATATTAATTCAAAAAAAATGAAGAATACACAACAAAATATAGAAGCAAGGAAAGATGAATTTTTAAACAACTTAGTTGAGCTTTTAAAAATTCCTTCCGTCAGTGCGGATTCTAAGCACGATAAAGACACAAGAGATTGTGCTAATTGGGTGAAGAACTCTATGAATAAAATAGGATTATCCAACATACAACTTTTTGAAACACCAGGTCATCCAATAGTATTTGGAGAGGTAATTATAAACAACTCCCTACCTACTGTTTTGGTTTATGGTCATTATGATGTTCAGCCTGCTGATCCAATTGAATTATGGACAAGTCCTCCTTTTGAGCCAGTAATAAAGGATAATAAAATTTATGCAAGAGGTGCTGCCGACGATAAAGGACAATTCTACATGTATTTTGCAGCTTTGAAATGCATGATCGAAGCCAATGAAGTTCCGTGTAACATTAAAGTTTTAATTGAAGGGGAAGAAGAAGTTGGGAGTGTAAACCTTGAAAACTTCGTAAATAACAACTTAGAATTGCTCTCTAACGATGTTATATTAATTTCCGACACACATATGCTTAGTAACGAAGACCCTTCCATTACAGCGGGATTAAAAGGATTGGCTTATATGGAGGTTGAAATTACAGGACCTAATAGAGATTTACATTCAGGAACATATGGTGGATCTGTTGCGAATCCAATTAATACCTTATGTAAAATGATTGCTTCATTAACCAATGAAGACAACCAAATTACTATTCCTGAATTTTATGATAAAGTATTAGAAGTTAGTCCAGAACATCGAGCTGAAATGGCACGAGCACCTTTTGATCTTGAGGAATACAAACAATCTATTGATATTGAAAAAGAGCAAGGAGAAAAAGGATATTCTACTCCTGAACGACTTGGAATAAGACCAACACTTGATGTAAATGGAATTTGGGGTGGATATACAGGAGAAGGAGCAAAAACAGTATTACCATCGAAAGCATTTGCTAAAATATCCATGCGATTGGTGCCGGATCAAAACAGTTTGGATATTTCTGAAATCTTCAAAAAACACTTCGAAAAAATTGCTCCCAAATCCGTAAAAGTTAAAGTTTCTGTACATCATGGTGGAGAACCTGCTGTTACTGATTTGAATTCCAAAGGATATGAAGCCGCTAGCCAAGCTATGGAAAAAACATTCGGAAAAAAACCTATTCCTGTGAGACAAGGAGGAAGTATTCCAATTGTTTCTTTTTTCGAAAAAGCTTTAAAAACAAATACAATACTTATGGGATTTGGATTAAACTCAGATGCTATTCATTCTCCAAATGAACATTATGGATTATTTAATTTTTACAAAGGAATAGAAACAATTCCTTATTTTTTCCAATACTTTTCTGAAAAATAAAACACTAATAAATAGCAAGTTGAGCCTAAAAAACCAACTCGCTATTTTATTTTTTAATAATTTTTATGGAATTGGTTTAAGCTTTACATCTAAAGTTCAAACCAATTTAAATGTATTTAAAACATTCACTTCGAGATCCACGATTTTTCCAAATTGTGTTCTTAGGCTCTTTCTTAATTTTCGGACTAAGTTTTTTAAATTGGCAAATACCTATCCAGGTTATTACTGTTGTTTTCTTAACTATCGCGATAACTCAAGCTTTAGCAATACTTAAATACAAACTCACTTACCAATCTATACTAAGTGCAATAATTTCAGGACTGGGTTTAGTTTTATTATTAAGAGCCAACGAAACCTCAACTTACGTTATTGCAGGAATTTTATCAATCGCGCCTAAATTTCTAATCCGATACAACGGAAAACATATCTTCAACCCTGTAAATTTTGGGATCATCATCACAATTTTAATTACCGATGATGCATGGATTTCACCCGGTCAATGGGGCAGTGCATCTACCTACTTATTAGGAATTGGGATTTTCTCATGGCTTGTTTTAACAAAAGTTAAACAACTCATCAACGGACTTGTTTTCCTTGGAACATTATTCATTTTGGAAACCTGTTATTTAAACTTTTATTTAGAATGGCCAATTGATTTTATATTTCACAAGTTCACAAGCGGTTCACTATTACTGTTTAGTTTCTTCATGATTACTGATCCGAGAACAACTCCAAAACACATTACAACTAGAGCAATTTGGGCAAGTATTGTTGCTGTTATTTCTTTTTACTTAATGGAGTTTCACTACTTATCTTCAGCTCCATTTTGGGTCTTATTCTTTATTTCACCACTTACCCCCTTTTTAGATTCTATTCATAAATCAAAAAACTTCAATTGGAAACAAATGATTAACAATTAATAACATGAAAAAAACAAATCTATTATTTGGAGCCTTAACGGCATTTACTATTTCAGCAAATGCATTTTGCGGATTTTACGTAGCAAAAGCAGGTGGAAAACTATTTAATAAATCATCTCAAGTTATTCTAGCTCGAAATTCTGAAACAAACAGAAATACGATAACGATGGCAAATGACTACCAAGGTGATTTTAGCGAATTCGCGATGGTAGTTCCGGTACCAGTAATTTTAAAAAAGGACGAGATAAAGGTTATTCAGAAAGATTTATTTGAACGATTTGATAGTTATTCAGCACCTCGACTAACGGAATATTTTGATCGAAATCCATGTTATACAGATGTTCAAAAATATAAAGCACTGGCTATGTCTGATTCTAACTTCGAGATGGTGGAAGAAGAAGCTTCGATAAACATAAAATATGAGGGCGTAAAAATTGAAGCTAAATATGAAATCGGTGAATATGATATTCTTATTCTTTCAGCAACCGAATCTAATGGTTTAAAAAACTGGTTAACGGATAACGATTATAAAATACCGTCCGGAGCAGATGAAGTTTTAACACCTTACATCAAAGACAATATGAAATTCTTTGTGGCTAAAGTGAATACAGAAAGACTTAATCAGCGAAGAGGAAATTATTTAAGTCCAATTCAAATCTCATTCACACATAAAAAGTTCATGCTTCCTATTCGATTAGGAATGGCAAACGCTAATGGAACACAAGATTTGATTGTTTACGCATTAACTCAAAATGGAAGAGTTGAAACATCAAATTACCGAACACAAGAAATGCCTTCAAATCAAAAGATTCCTCTATTTGTAGAAGGGGTGTTTGGAGATTTTTACAAAAGTGTATTCAGTAAAAAATGGACCAATAATAAGTCTTCTGTATTTGTTGAATATGCATGGAATTTAGATGGAAAGAACTTTGCGAAATGTGACCCTTGTAACACAACTCCACCAGCTTCACAGGAATTACTAAACGCTGGAGTTGATTGGTTAAACATGAATCAAAACAATTGGGGTTCTAGCTACCAAGGCAACTTACATTTCACCCGATTACATGTGCGTTATGACAGAGAACATTTCCCGCAAGACTTGGCTTTTACAGAAACAAAAAACAAACAAAACTTTCAATGTAGATATGTATTGACCCATCCTGCTAGTATTTCAGATGAATTATGTGATCAAGTTTTACCTTACTACAAAAAGGTACAAAAAAGAAGAGGCGACGAGATGAATAACCTCACCGATATTACCTGGTGGGAAGCTAATCGTTACCAAGCTTATTTAAAAAAGTACAAAACAAAAATCGCTTCTTTAGAAGTTCAAGAAAAAGATGATGAAAATAATCTCTTACCCGTTTTCCCAAAAGGCTATACACCAAACCAATTACTTATTATTTCGGCTGGAATTTTATTAATTCTTTGCTCAATTCTTAGAGTAGCTTTTAGCAAAAAGAAGCAAATATATAGTCTAAAATAAAAAGGGAGTTACTGTAACAAAAACCGAATTAAATGGTTTTAATTTAATATGTTTTAACTTTTTTAGGTGAAAAAGGCACTGTATTTTATATTAATCAATTTAATATCCTCCTGGAGTTTTGCTCAAGGAGGATATTTCGTTAAAAATAACGGCCAATATCCCCCACAGGTTTTATTTGCAGCTAAGCTTAATTACGGGTCTTTTTTTATTGAAAAAGATGGTTTTAAAATAAAACTATTAGCCCCTAGTGCCTTAGATCACTTACTCAACAAACATAATTATCAAAGCCACGACTTACATTCAAAATCGTTTAAAAAAGATGGTTCAAATAAAGAAATCCCCGGCCACACATTTAAAGTATGTTTAAGAAAAGCCGATTTAACAAAAAACTTTTCAATTCTAAAAAAAGAAGACTTTATTATTAATCAATTCCTTGGATCGAAAGACGAAAGGTGGGCTTCAAACCTTACTCCAATAAATGAACTAGTTATTCATGATATTTACCCTAGCACTGACTTAAAACTATATTTTAAAGGAAATTCCATCAAATATGAATTTATTTTAAGCCCTAATGCAAACCCTGATAATATTATCATAGAATATCAAAATGCAACTTCAACTAAATTGGTTAATAATTCTATCAGCATTTCAACTACAGTCGGAGAAGTTATCGATGAAAAACCTTTTTCCTATTTAAAAAATACACCTCAAAAATTAATCAAAACAACCTTTAACGAAATCGGTCCGAATACATTCTCATTAAGTACATCGATTAAAGAAATCACAGAAACACTCATAATCGATCCACAGTTAAATTTTGCTTCATTTACTGGAGCAACATTGGATAATTGGGGTTACACTGCAACTTATGATCAATTAGGATATGCTTACGCTGGAGGAATTTCATTCGACGCAGGATACCCAATTACACTGGGAGCCTTTCAAGAATTTTATGGTGGAGGACAAATTGATATGTCTATTTCTAAATTCAGTCCAGATGGATCAAGCTTAATCTATTCAACTTACTTAGGAGGTTCAGGTTTAGAAGCACCACATAGTATGATTGTTAATGACCGAAACGAACTGATTATTTACGGCGTTACAAGTTCATTAGATTACCCTACATCCAGCAATGCTTATGATGATACATTTAATGGAGGAACATCAGTATCAGCAAGTAACGTATTGGACTACCTCAATGGCACTGACATTGCTATAACGAAACTAAGTAAACTAGGGAATCAAATTATTGGAAGCACCTATTACGGAGGAAGTGAAAACGATGCACTTAATGATGCAAATGGCTCAGAAGATTTATTTCATAATTACGCAGATATTTATCGTGGCGAGGTAAATATCGATGAAGTTAATAATATTTATATTTCATCTGTAACATCAAGTATAGACCTACCTACTCCAAACGGATTTCAAACCAATTACGGTGGCGGAATACAGGATGGTTGTGTCGCAAAATTCAACAATGATCTTTCAGAATTAATTTGGGGTAGTTATTTTGGAGGTGCTGGGGCCGATGCTTGTTACGCAAGTAAACGAAATTCAAAAGGAGAAACCTATATTACTGGAGGTACAACCAGTAATAATTTAACATCTACAGACAATGGTTCCCAACCGAATTATAGTAATAATGTTGATGGTTTCCTAGCAAGAATTGCACCTAACGGAGGAAGCATAACTGCTGCTACTTACGTTGGAACAAATAATTATGACCAAAGCTACTTTGTTGAAGTTGACCATGAAGATAAAATCTATTGTTATGGTCAATCATCTGGAACAATGCCTACTACTTCGGGCGTTTACAAAAATGATAACAGCCATCAGTTTTTACAAAAATACAATGAGGATCTAAATGTTTTAGAAGCAGCAACTATTATTGGTTCAGGAAATGGAAAAATTAATATTTCACCAGGAGCGTTAATGGTAAGTAATTGTAAAGAAGTTTACATTTCGGGATGGGGTGGTTTAGCAAATGGAGATTTTGTGGGAACAACAGGTTTACCAGTTACCTCAGATGCTCATCAATTGAACACAAATGGTTCAGATTTTTACTTCATGCTACTTGGAGAAGATTTTACTACTTTAAAGTATGCAACCTTCTTTGGAGGGAATACTTTATACGAACATGTAGATGGGGGGACGAGTAGATTTGACCCTAGTGGAACTATTTACCAAGCCGTTTGCGGCGGATGTGGTGGTTCATCTGCATTTCCTGTCTCACCAACAGCTTACTCTAAAACCAACAATGCCGAAAACTGTAATTTGGCAGTTATTAAAATGGATATTTCTAAACTTACTGCAAACATTAAGTTCACTAAAGATTCAATTCATTGCGAAAACCTACCTGTTAATTTTAATAATCAAAGTACTGGAGGAGTTGAATATAAATGGATCTATCCTGATGGTTCGATCTCAAAAAATTTCGATGGCCAACACTACTTCCAAGACACAGGGCTTTTTACGATTTCTTTAATTGCAATTGACTCTGCACAATGCCCCTATTCAGATACTGCAAACATAGACGTTAGAATAATTAAAACTCCGGAAATATCAATCGACATTGACACTTTTCTATGTGCTAATAACACCCTTACGATTAATACAACTGGTGGACCTTTAGATACAAATTACACTTGGTGGACAAAAGACACACTTTTTAACTTTAACACTTCCTTTTTATCAATTTCACCTGACAGTACAACACACTATTTTGTAAATTACACCAACAATTGCGGATCAGACACAACAGAAGTTATTATACCTGTTTACCATCCTCCAACAAGTAATTTAAATTCTGACACAATATGTGAAGAAGAATCCCCTACTTTTCAGTTCTTCCAACATCCTAATTACGTCATAACTGAGCAAAACGATAAGTCGTTTCAATTAACTGAAGACTCTATTGTATTCCCAAAAAATCAAACCGATGTTTACTATATTAAAACAGAAAGTTCTTGTGGTTCAGCAGTTGATACTTTTAACATTGAATTCATCGAAATAAATTCATCAGCAGGTCCCGACACAACAGTTTGTATTGGCGATCAAGTTTTATTTTTCGCAAATGGAGGCGATCAATATGTATGGGAAAGTGAAAATTTTGGTAATCAAAATACCTTACAATCACCACAGATAATTGCAACATCAACAGGTGACTATATAGTGTCTATTAGTAAAGATGGCTGCTCAGAATTAGACACAGCATCACTTAATGTTTTCGCTAAGCCGGATCAGAACGTTAACTCAATATATACGATTAACTATGGTGAGGATATAAATATAAGTTTAAACCCTAATTTCATTTACAGCTGGTCACCTCCAACAGGCTTAGATTGTGATAACTGTTCCATTGTGAACTCAAAACCAGATGAAGATATTACTTATCTAATAAATTATTCCGATAGCAGATCTTGTCGGGTAACAGATTCAATAAAAATAAATGTTATATTTCCTTTATATATTGCCAATACATTCACACCAAACGGAGATGGTAAAAACGATGTTTTTTACGCTTATAGTCACTTAATTAAGGAATTTGAAATTACGATTTATGATAGATGGGGAATGGCTATTTATCAATCAAATGATATCAATGAAGGTTGGGACGGAACGCTTAATGGGGTTCAACAACAGCAAGATGTTTTCGTCTACATCGTGAGATATACAAAAATGCATACGACTAAAGTAATTGAACGAGTTGGTACAGTAAACCTGATAAGGTAAAACTGCCATTTTGGCTCTTAAGCATCTCTAAACATTTCAGTATTTACGCTTTCCTTTTTGCTAGCAACTGAACACTATATAATCCTTTAAGTGGTTGTATTGATACAAAAAATTAGCCCAATTTAATAAAAAAATCGATTAACAAACACAAAAAAAGCCTCAATAAATTGAAGCTTTTCTGATAGTTGTGATGTACTATCTAAAGTTGATATGTGTGTGTGATTCTATAATGCGACTTCCAATAAAAAGATACACCTTCACTTATTTTTTTTGAGCTTTTAAAAGCTTGTCATTGTTTTTGTGTCGATCCTTATCTCTCAATGTTTTCTTTTCGATGTTGCGTTTAATAGCCTCCTCTAAGTCTACACCTGTTTGATTTGCTAAACAAACCAACACCCATAAAACGTCAGCCATTTCATCTCCAAGATTATTTTCTTCCTCTTTATTCTTGAAGGATTGCTCTCCGTATTTTCTACTAATAATACGAGCCAACTCCCCTACCTCTTCAGTAAGAATTGCCAAATTTGTTAGTTCATTAAAATAACGAACTCCAATGGTTTTAATCCAATGGTCAACATCCTTTTGTAAATCTTTAATTTCCATGAATAGCAATTATAAAATCAGTGTGTAATTGAATTTTTTCTCCTTTTCGTTCCATTTCAGGGTCCTTACTAGAAACTACGCTCGATATATCCAAACCAGTGTCCATAACTGCTTTAACAACTTCTTCGTTAGAATAAGCAATAAAACCATTCGAGGTAATATCTTTTAACTTAGTCATATCTTCTTTTGGACGCTTACCAATATGTAATTCACCACTTTGTTTCAGATGCTTTTTAAGATTTTGAAACGCTCCTTTTAAATCATCCAGAAAGTAAACGGTATTAATCGTGTAAATTAAATCAAACTGCTCTCCAGCTAAATCTAATCCCATAATATCTTTATGAAAAAACGTACAATCAGGGTTGTTCTCTCTCGCTAAATCCACCATCGTTTTGGAATAATCAACACCTGTAAATTCAGCATTGGATGAATTTAAAAGAATATCATCAACGTGATTGGCATTTCCAAAGCCTATTTCTAAAATCTTCATTCCTGGTTTCCATTCCACATTTTTTTGAAGCTGAATATAAAAGTTGGCATTCGCCTTATTCATAAACTCGGCAACTTTCAAACCATTCTTTCCTTCTGGCTTTCTAAGGTTCGCCGACACCTCTATTGAAGACATTTCGTTTCCCATGACCTAAATTTCGTAAAAAGATTACAATTAATTGAACTTAATTATTTTTTTACGGTAATCGTTTCGGTAGTCACCGAATTACTTTGATTTAGAGCCCTATCTAAAATATAAACTGAAAAATCAGCAGACTCCTCTTCTTGATCACCAAACACAGACAATACTTTTAAATTAATTTCAAAGTTCCCTTCAACCGCAATTTCACTACCCTCTGGCGTAAGATTTGGAATTCGAAAGCTATATTCAACATCATTTCGATTATCAGTTACAAATAAATTCTTAACCTCAGGATCGTTCTCTCCTAAATCACCATCTTTATCTCTGTATAGTACTGTTATTTTCACTTCGTCCACAAACTCAACAGCTACGCTTGGTGTAATTTTCACAAATTCTAATGATGGGATATTCGCAAATTTCTCAGTATCTTTTTTACATGAAAAGATAACACAAATCAACAGCAGCGTTAAGATTAGCTTATTTATATTCCTCATTGCTGGCTTCCTTTAATAATTATAAAACTCCAGTTTAATTTAATTCCTTCATGAGAATCCAAACGTGGATAGTGCGTATCATCTGAATGATCTCCATCGTTCACATACAATTTAGTATAAACAACGGTTTCTGTATTGAATGTATTATCCAACTTAAAATTAAAATACCAATTGTCTTTATTGTAAGTCAACAACGGTGTTAAAGTCTTTAGGGGGTTACTAAAATCATCTTTATCGTATGAAAACCTCAATTCCATATCAACTAGGTCAACAATAGCAGTACTATCATCTTCTACTCCCGGAATAATAAACAACCACATAGCCGTATCTAAAATAGATGAACCATACCAAGCACTACCAACCCTATTCTCAGTAGATGATAACCTATTAATTGGATTGTTCCAAATTGTGTTCACATCACTAGCACCTTCGATAATCCAGAGGGAAGTTATTTTAGGTTCTTGATTGGGAAGTATAGCCACATTTCCGTCCGGATCAGGAGCTCCGTTTAAAATCCAATTACTAACCCTATCCAAGTCCTCTTTTGGTAACGCCGTACCAATATTATCTTGAGGCATTCGATCGTTTGTATTTGCAAATGTTTTCCAATTTAAACGCTTTTGTAAAACAGACATTGTTGTGTCAAATGGAACGACTCTGAACATAAATTGAGTGTCTGGATCATTTTTAATTATAGGATGATATACCAGCGTTGAGTAGGATGACATTACCGTTCTGAAATCTGGTTCGAACGTCCCATCATGGCAACCCGGAGTTGAACATTTAGGTAAAATAATATCTCGATGAATTGAAACAATCCCATTAGGATCTAAAGTATCTACCGAATTTACTCCATCACTATAATCAACCGAATCGAAAGGATTTGTTGGTGAATCATCCTCCTTGTTACAACCCATCAAACTAGCAATAAAAAATAATACTATTAAATACCTCATCGTGTTAAGCGTATACATCTGTTAGAACTTTACCCGGTAATAAACCGCTTGGAATATCAACATCAAAGCCTAATAAATTGGCAATAGTTGGTGCTATATCAATACTCTCTCCGTATAAAGAAGAAATTTCATGATCTTGTTTAATAACATTATAAGGCCCCAAAATCATCGAAAAAACTTCTCTCGAATTATCATCACTTGTATGATCGTAAGCTGGCCTTCCGTATGCATCTACAACCGTATTTGGTTCAGAATTCCTCCCGTGTTCTGGCATTACGATCATTACTGTATCATTTGCTAATCCCGGTGTTGATTGAATAAAATTCCATAAATGAGAAACGCCCCAATCTGCTTTAACCAAATTATTACAATATTTTGTGAAATTGGAATGACAAATATCTACTGCTTGTAAATTTAAAACAGTCAGTTCAGGTTTAAACTTCTCCAAAACTTTCTCTGTATAATATACATTTGTAAGGTCACTATTTACCCAACCAGAAACACCCCAGTTTAGAAAGTCAGCACCAGAAATACTGTCATTAAACAACTCGTTTAAAAACAATTCTAATTGCTCCCGTTCAGTTATTGAATTCACAACACCTACCGATTCTGCAGAAAATTGAGCGGCAAAATTACCATCACAAAAACTCCGTATTTTCTCAGTCGATAACTTTTCATCAGCCGTAAAATTAAGCGAGTTTCCAATTGCATTATACCCCTTGTTACTAATTAAAGAACTAGGCTGCATAAAATTTGCACCATAACCGGCACCATAACCGGGGTAGGAACTGTAATTCAAACTCGGATAAGGCCCTAATGAATCAGAAATCCACCATGCATTTAAAGCGCTCATAGCACTATCTCCTGCATGTTTTCTATAATATTCAAAAATTGTAGGATAGTCAGGATTCGATCTTAAATTTAAGTTCGCAGTTGTATACCTTCCAGTTAAAGCTGTTATATGACCATTATAGTGCCCTGTTGGACCTTCGGCAAAACGAACGTCTTTTAACAAAGATCCAAACTCTTGTAGTCGTCTTCCTCCTAATGGATTTGCTGAAATATCACCGACATTCAAAAACCCAGGTTCTTCGGCATATCCTCCACTAACATCTTTTAACATCGTGGACATTAAATTACCTTCTTGTTGTTTTACCGATTCATTGTTTCTAATACCTCCAGCTAACATGCAAAATACAACATGATTTACTTTTCTATTTCCAGTTGCCGCAAACAATCTACCCGAAGGCAATATGTATGGAGCAACTACTGCTCCCGCAGCTGTTAATCCTGCTTTTTTAATAAAATCTCTTCTTTTCATATTAAAACTGACGATATTCGTTTGAAGTCATCAAGGCGTAATAGACCACCTCAGGAGAAATGTTCGAATCCTTTTCAATACAATCTTTTAAAAACCATAATTCAGCCTCATTAGGCGCTCTATTAAACACTTTTTTATAAGCGTTTGTAACAAATAAACTGATGTTTTCTTCCATTTCTTGATTAGTTGGGATTTGAACTGAATTGTCATTCAAGAAATTCTTTATGATTAAATCCTCAGCAACACCTTTATCTCCAAATGATTCGTAAATTTTTTTTAAATCTTCCAATAGATTAGTTGGAACGTTAGATCCGAAAACATCTGCATATGCTATGGATATATATTCAGTACTCGTTTTTACATTTGGTTTTTCAGCACCTGCTTGAGATATTTCAACCTCATCAATTTGATAAACATATTCCTTTTCATCCTTACTACATGCAAACAATACTATAATAATTAATAGCAGAGATATACTTTTATTGTTTTTATATACCAACATATTCATCTAATATTAAAATTCTTTTTTGCAGTGATTTAAATTCCAAATCCGCTTTGTACAAAACTTTCATATGAAATAATTCCTCAACGTTGGGTTCTCTAAATAAAAACCTAATAAAGGCAGTTCTTACCTGACCCTCTAAATATTCATCACTGGAAAAGAATATTTTAAGGAAATCTCTTTTCGATCTTCCAATCTCAAAATTTACAACATTTTGATTTCCATCAACCATATCAACTGCTGATATAATTTCTTGTGAAGTCGGATATCTAAACAAAAAATTTTGATACATTGAAACTACAAAATTCTCCGACCCCATGTTTAAATTATCGTACAAATAATTGTCTACACATCTTCTTTGGACTTCTACAAAATTAAACGCATTATTCTCTAGTCCAGGAATTATTTCAAGTATCAGATCTAAATTTTTAATGAGTGAATCGTAACTATTAATTAAATCTTGATCATCGGTTCGCTCTTTCGAATCGATTAATATCTTTTTGTACTTAGTCACCTCAGATGTATCCACTCCATCCAGGAGGTCTTCACGAATTGTTTCATATTCATTATGGAAATAATCTTCCTTATCCATAATACTTGAGATGAGCTCTAACCTCCCTGTTTCACTTAAATCGCTTTCATTAACGAGTTTTAAACCCTCGGAATACTCAATATCTGTAGCTTGCCTACCCAAAACAGAGATGTAAAGTTTATTCACATAGTTTTCTTTCACTACTGTTTCAACTGTAAAGTCGGGCGGCGGTGTATTTCCAGATATATATTCGATCTTGTCCTTTTTGCAAGACCCCAAAAGAAATATTAAAACAGGAATTATTATTAATTTTCTCATTTGCTAAACGTTCACTTCTTACTCGAAGTAATTCATCAATACAAAATCCTTAATCATACTTAAGGTATTCATATTGAGTCTTAAAATAACTTTTTATTATTGATTCAAGCCTAAAATACATGAATTAAAATAAAACTATTTGTGTTCAATTATAAATACATTGTAACTAATCTTCATTTCCGAATTAACACTATAAATAAACTCATGAAACCGTTTTTTCTCCTAAGTACCATATTCCTTTTATTTGCGTGTTCAGATGTTGAAACACAAACGCTAGTAGTATTCCCAATTAAACGCCCTATAGAGAGCTTAAAAAGTTTTGTAACTAAAAAAGACACAATCCAAACAATTAATACATTAGCATTGGTGAAAAACAATACAATTCAGAAACAACCAATATCCAAACTAAAAATTCAAAAGGTGAAAAAGTTTATTGTAAAAAATGGATTAGATTCCATTTACGAAGTGCTTTCATCTAAAAAGCAAATCTTTAACATCAACACAAAAAAAAGCACTTTTATTGAAGGAAAAGAAGGTACAGTTTTATTCATTCCCAAGTCAGCTTTCGGAGAAATAACGAATATCCAATTACAACTAAAGGAGAGTTACTCTAAGGACTCTTACTTATTTAACTGCTTAAGTACCCAAACAACAGACAATCAGGTTTTAACTACAGGAGGAATGGTTAAAATAGAAGCATTTGTTGACGGTAAAGAAGTTCAACTTCAAAACGGAAAAGAAATAACAATTCATTTTCCTAAAAAAAATCCAGAAGATAAAGGGTATAGATTATTTAATGAATCTTTAAATTCTGATTCCATTGTGGAATGGGATGAAAACATTGATGGTCAAAAGGATTTTTATTACCACGAATTAACACATCATTTTGAGCATAATCTTATTTCACACAGATACCGAGATATTGAAATGGATTATTTGACAAGAGAAGAGTTCAACTACCTTCAAAATAAAATGAAACGCTTATCAACTAATCGATATGAATTTGTAATACGATTTTTAAAAGTTAAAGACTCAGTTTTAATGTTTTCAAAAGAAGGCTTTGAAAATGACTTAAAATCTTTTCAGATCATAAGTAAAGTAATAAACAATAACTCTCAAGGCTTTATAAAAGAATACATCAATCATCCCGACCCCGAAAGATTCTATCCTTTATTCTCCAACGGTGGAATTCCCGAAAGTGATGAAGAATACCGAAGAAAATTTATTCATAAATTCGGAGAAGGAAACTTGGATAAAGCGACAGAAAATGAACTTCGATATTATGTTTTAAGAACAAATAAACTGGGGTGGATCAACTGTGATAAATTCGCTAAAACCACAAAAGAAAAAACCGATATCAACATCATTTCTAAGTCTACAAACGAAGATTTCATGTTGTACTTTAAAAATTTCAACGGCGCTATTAGGGCAAAGAAATATAACAAGAGATCTATCATTAGAAACATACCTCGGGGTGAAGAAGGTGTTTTGATTGGCATTAAATACCAAGACGGGAAAGTATTCCTGGGGAGTAAAAATATTCAAGCTAATTCAAATCCAATAACGGACTTAAAATACCGAAACGTATCGCTAAACAAGTTGTCGGAACAAATTAATCAATTGATTAATTGATTAATTATTGAAAAAAAGTCGCTACAATTTATCCTGTAAAGCGAATACTTTTTTAAGCAAATCTGAACTTCGTTCCTGAAGATTATTACGGATTGCCTTCTCTTCTATAAGAATCATCTTAAATACACTTTCTAAAGCCATTGTTGTTACATAATCCTTAATGTCAGAATTAACTTTAGTCACAAATGGAATCGCATTATACTTATTCGTCATATTGCTCCAAGCAACATCGGCTCCTACTTTAGACAAACTAGACTCAACAACAGGATAAAAGCTACGGTATAAAGAATCAGAAGTATTTAATTGAAGATAACTCGTAGCCGAGCTATCATTTCCCATTAATATTTTTCGAGCATCAGTAATGCTCATATTTTTTACGGCGCTGATAAAAATAGGAGTTGCTTCTTTAACCGCATTTTCAGCTGCACGGTTTAAAAGTTCAATACCTTTATCTGGTAAATAACCTAACCCAAGGTTTCTTAATTTACGCTCAACACTTAAAACGTCTTTTGGAAAAAATATTTTAACCTTTTCATTTCCTAAAAACCCGTCATTCTGAGTAAGTTTTGACACTTCTTTTTCGACTCCTTTATTGAGGGCTTCTTTTAATCCATTCGCAATATCTAAATCAGTAATACCAACGGATTGAGTTTTACTTACCGCATCCAAAACGTGTAGTAATTCAGTGCAACTTATGAGCGTAATGCTTAAAAAAAATAAAATTATTTTTTTCATTATCAGTTTTTAAAATATGTTGACAAATCTACTTAATTCCCCCTTACTTAATGATTTTTAAAATTATTTATTAGCGGAAATTCGTTAATCTATTTCTCCAGTGGAATTAACTTTCAAAGGATTAAACTTACTTGACTTTTAAATTCCAAACAAATAACTCTTTTAAATCCAAAAAACATCTTCTCTAATGAGATTTTATTACTTTAACTTATAATAAACACAATAAGGCTTCTTCAAGAATGCTTTTAATCTTCGAACTAAGAAAAAAAAGGAGCTCACTAAATTAACAAGTCCGGTCAATAAACTATTATTCTTTAACATAAAAAAAGTTGAACAACTTAATTTCAAGTTATTTATTTAGTTTTTACATCAAAAAAAAGCGACTCATAAATGAGTCGCTTTTAGTTTTTTATTCTGGACAACCTTTTGTTGACTCCGGGCCAGTTCGGAATGGACAATCATCGAAAACATCAATAATTCCATCAAAATCAGAATCTTTATCTGTACAACCTAAATTTTCTAATGTTCCTTTTATCTCAGGACATCTATCATCGTTATCAAAAACACCATCTCCATCCGTATCCGGACAACCTCCGTTTATTGGCTTACCTGGCTTATCAGGACATAAATCTTTAGCGTCTGACACTCCATCTGCATCTTCATCTGGACAACCTTCATTGAGACCGAAAATTGTAGGACACTGATCTATAGCATCAGGAATACTATCACCGTCACTATCAGGACAACCGTTAATCAATCCGTATTGTTCAGGACAATTATCTTTATCATCAGCAACATTATCTCCATCTTTATCAGGACATCCATCTAAATAAGGATCACCTACTATATCAGGGCAAATATCTATATTATCAGGAACTCCATCCTTATCTTTATCGGTACAGCCATTTATTAAACCTTTTGTTTCTGGACATTTATCCTCAAAATCATTTACTCCATCATCATCAGTATCTAATCTCGATAACCTTCTTTTTCGTCGAGCATTCTCTCGATCCTCTTTTGTAGTTTTTGGTTTATAACCTACGATTACATTCATCCCAAATTGAATATTCAAATTCTTTGCATAATCCAATCTTGTAAATCCTAGCACGTTATCGGTAACTGTATAAAGTTGAATAGGACCTGCGTTTAATGCGGCACCAACGCCTAAATTAGTATAACTCCTATTTACAACGGAATAACTACCAATTAACTGAACTCTTTTGCCTAAATTAGTTTGTCCTGTTAAAGTCAAAGAAGGATGAATACCGCCTTTAAATACTTTTGCATTTATTAACGCTCCCGCTATAAAATCATTACTTACTTTATATTCTCCCCCAAGATATAAGTCGGCTGTTAAACCTTGTGTAAAGCTTACATTTTGTCGAGACAATCCAAATATCTCAGAAATCGAATCAGAGAGGTTTTGCGTATAATCTTCCTCGTCTTCTAATAGTTTTTGCAAATCCAAGCCTTCAAAATTGAAACTTGCATTGTTGTTATAATATCTTCTTGCATCTGAATTCCAAGTAATAAAGCCAAGGTTATTAAAATTCATAGTAGTCGAGAACTTATCATTAATTCGATATTTACCCCCCAAATCTGCAGCGAAACCAATATTTGAAAAATTAGTTAGATATTCCACGGGATCAATTTTTGTTCCTTGATCTGTTAAAAAAGGTAGGCCGGCTATTCTTATATCTAAAGTTGAAGTAGCTGTAATTCCCATAAAGTCCTCATCAGTATTTAAAGTAATATCAAGTTTATTGTTCCCTATATGGGATAACCCTTGAAGTACTTTAAATCGCCCACCAATAGATAAATTTTCGTTTGTTTGTTGAGAGTACCCAATTGCATATTCTCTAAAATGATTCATTCTAAAACCTGTACCTTCAATCGATAAATCTTCACCTAAAAACTCATCAGCAGCTGTTCCTTTAGCCAATAGCGTCATGAAGTTTTTTGTGTAATCAAAAGTAATATCAACTCTTTCCGAAACATTAAAACTGAAATAATGTTTTTTCACTTTAAATCCAAATGATAAATAGTCAATATTTAATTTTGTACTTATAAAGTTTTTATCCTCAACAGCTCCCAAAAACTTATCAGGAGTTGCTACTGTACCCGCCCCTACTTGTAATAAATCAGCCAATACAAATCCGTTATTTACATAACTTAAATCCAAATTGGGTAAAATTGGGAATAAAGAAAAATGAAAATTGGATTGTTGGATTTGTGCGGGATTAGATCGCATACTTTGCGGCACAAAATCCATGTTGTACAAAGTAAGTCCTTGCGCAAAGCTCGCCATTCCTGAAAACACAAAGACAATGATTAAAAATAAATGTTTCATTTCAATAAATTTGTTTGGTCAATATTATTCAGTAGCATCTTCGTCTTTTTTCAATTCTACTTTTACTTTAGCATAAACACCTAATTGAATGTCCATACCGTAATTTGTATAAAACTTAGCGCTATTCCCTTCTGCTGTACTTAGGTTAGAAACTAAAATAATTTTAGCTGCATTTTTAATATTATTAACCATGATTTCGGTGAGCTCAATATCTGTTTCGTTTTCAGTAACTTCACCTAATAACTCACCATCTCCATCAACATCAATTGATCTCAAAACAGTAATTGCAGTTGAACTTAAAGAATCCAAAACAACAAAGTCTTCGTCTACAAAATAAGCTTGAACACTTGCGCTAACTGGAAATCCATTTTTAATTTGAGTTCTAATTAAACCCGTTAAAACATTTTCGAACGCCTCAACAGGGAAATCTAATGTATCAACTAATTGAAATCCATCTACACTACCATAAAGAGGCACCTCAATATCCATTGCAACACTTACATAGCTTTCATCCGTAATAAAGTTATTAAATGGTCCACTGCCAGGATTTGTAGATCCTGTCATTCCAAAGATTAGTCTATTTGGCTTAATAGCTAAAACATCTGCAATATTAGTTGTAGCTGTGTTTATTAAAATTGGGGTTGTTACCGAGTCTGTAAAGTTCTCATATTCAGGAGCTCCTATTGTCACTAAACCTAATCCTGTTAAAGATTGCGATGTAGTTTCGTTCTCAGCAACTAAATCACCTAAATCAATTCCTAGTTCCATTCCAAATGAATTGGTTATGCTTAGCGTCAATCTGGGATCTGCTAAAGTAATGTTTGCATCAAAATCTAATTCAGAGAAACCAAAATCCACAGTATCAGTCGCTAAGGTAAATATTTGAGAACCTAAGTCTCCATCCAAAAACTCAATTTCTAAATTAGCTAAGGTAAAATCTGCATCAACACCATCAGTTTGAGCAAAGGGAACTGGAATGTTTGACGAAACAACATCTGCTTCTATTCTTACATCAATTTGATTTGACCCGGTGCCTCCTGCTGTTAAATCGATTGTATAACCAGATAAATCAATTGACCCTGAAACTGTTGTACTAGTAACGTTATTGGAATTGATATCAATTTCTTCACTAAAAGCCGCTCCCCCTTCCGTTAAAGTAGCATAAGGAAGAGACAAAGTTAATATTGCAGTTTCCCGAATTCCATAATCTATTGAATATTCAATCGAACCATTTTTCAACTTTAAGGAATTCAACGTTTCCCCGTTTCCTAAATCCATATCAACCGAGATGATATCATTTAAGACCTGTGAGCTAGGAAAGATTGCTGTTCCACTAGAAACAACTAAACCGGCTGAGGCAATATTAATAGCAATATCATCTGCTAAACTAATTGGAACTGTTACAAATGGTCCTCCACTTCCTGGTGATTCAATATTTACAATATTTGCTTTTATCGCGTTATCCATTGTTTTACCTGTTAAGTCGATATATTTTGCAAGTGATGTTCCTACAGGGACACTTGGATAAGTAACAGTTCCTAAAACTGAGTTATCACTGTTTTTAAGCTCAAGAATTAAGTTATTCAGATCAATAGGCCAATTATTCGTGACTGTTAATGTTAAAGTACCTGCTGTAAAGTTTACGGAAGAAAACTCTGAAAAAGTACCCGCGTTGTGCTCTCCTCCGGATTGTGATGGAATTGCAGGGAAAGGAGCATCTAAACCATCTGCTGATTGAATTTGTGTTTTTTCAGGGTCTGCAAAGTTACTTACTACATCACCTAATTTCACGGAAACGTTTTCATTTAAATCTGTAATTGAAAACGGATTCATTATAAACGACTGCGAAATGTTTTCATCAGGAATATCAAATAAATCTGACACTCCCATTTGGAATAACCTACTTGACGTGGTCACCCATAACAAACTGTCTTCATCAATAGATAAAATAGAAGAATCACCTTCTAGCGTTTCTCCTAGTAAATCATGCAAAGTCAATCTAGTATTAACAATTGGTGCCGCTACTGCAGGATTGTAATTTTCTAAACTGATTTCATTAAAATCATAATCCTCTTTCAAACAGGAGGAAAGGCTAATTATTACTAAAAAATATGCTGTAAATATGTTTTTCATTTCAATATTTTTTTTTAAATCTGCTCACTCGATATCCGAAACGCTTTCAATAAATTTAAACCAGTTTTTGAAGAATAAAACACGACCAATTAACTTTTACTTTCCAATAGAATAGATATATACACTTCCTAACTTATCTCCGATTATCAACTCATAAATTCCATTACCATCTATATCGTCAACTAAGGCTGCAGAATTACCATCAATGGGAAAACCAGTCATTAATACTCCTGTTTCATTATAGCCAAACACTTTTCCTTCAGCTTTGTCTAAAATGATGTTAATCGATTTTTTTTCACCCAGAGAAAAAGACTGGACTCCGTAGGCAGGTGTAAATTCAATTTCATCAATAGTAGACAATACTTTTTTATTAGTTTTAAATACATTAATAGTACGATCGTCAATGGCTACAAAATCCAGCACTCCATCTCCATTAAAATCTTGATAAGAAAGTTTAAATCCTTTTTCGAATGCCTTTAAAGAGAACGTTTCCAAATCATCCGATAGTTTTACAAAATGAATCGTACCATTTGAATCTGTAGATAAAACCCCCGAGTTAGAAAGGGCATTGTTTTTCCACAAATAATGGTTTTGTGTATTTGGAGGAAGCATAGTATTCATCTTAATTCGATCTTCACCTTTTCTGTTCAAGGCTCTCACATTTCCTTTAGTATCGGATAAGATAATAAAGTCCTTCTTTTTAATTTGTAATAATTGCGGCGTCACTGCAATAGCTCCAGAAGTTGGTTTAAAGGCCCAACCTTTAACCTGCTTCCCATCCACACCAAAATTGTGTAATCGATTGCCTTGCGTAATTAATAACCGATAATTTCTGTTATTGTCGTAATCTAAAACCGCTAAACCTTTAGTTACTGGAGCTTTTAATTTAACAGGATAACCGTCAACGTCATTTCCATTGCGATCAATTTGATGAATTTTATTCGTTGTTGTAAAAGCATATTGTAGCTTGTTATTTTTATAACGATCTACTTGTGCAATCTGCCCAATAACTTTTTCAGCTAAAGATTTCTTCCAAAGTATCTTCCCTACATTATTAATCAGATATAAGTTGTTATCCTCATCCTGAATTATTATTTCTCTTTCTTTTGTGTAGTGATTTTTAACGATCCAAGGCTTGGCTAAAAATGAGGTATCCAATTTAACTTCAATCAATGAAATGTTTTGTGATTCCTCAACTGAGTTATAATTAATAAACGCATTGGTATAAAACAAATTTTTATTACTGTTAACCTGCAATCCAAAAGCTTGTAAACGGTGTAAACTGTCTTTGTTAATATTAAAAGAAGCTAATCCTTCTTCATTTAATACATGATTAAAAACGTTATCCGACAATCTAAAATTCAAATAATAAAACACATTTGACTGCACTGAGAACTGCTCATAAAACTTATTGAACTGAATACTCTTAACAAGTGTTTTACCTCTTAAGTAATAATTCACAATATGCTTCAAACTTGCCTCGTCATTTGCAAAAACAACGTAATCCTCAATAATTACATAATTTGAGCGGTTCACCCATTTAAACTGATTCCCCAACGCTAATTGAAAAAAGTTTATTAAACCAAGGTTTCGCAGCTTAAAATTTTGATAAATAACTTCCGATGAATCACCTGTACTCTTATGCATTTGCTGTAATCCTTCTTTCGCTTTTTCAATATCTAACGTCTTTATAATTAACGCTGAATTTTTCACAAAAGACGCTTCATCTCCGTTAACTGTAAAAACAGCCATTTCATCACCTATCCAACTATAAAAATCGGCTTCCACTCCAAAGGAGTGTTTTTTATTAATATTTGAAATATTTTTTTGATGCTTATATAAAGTCTGATTTTGTCCTAAATATTGATCAAACTTGGCTTTGTAAGATTTAAAATCAGTAAAACTAATATAAGTCATCGCACCAGTGTTTTCTGGCAATACTGAGGTAACGTTTAAGGCTTGACCCGCTTCTCCCTTAAATGTGTTTAAATAACCAAAAGTAGAATCGGTGATAAATGAAAAACCATTTAGCATTAAACTTTTGTCTTTTTTATTCAAATCAACCTCAGCCCATCCTCCGTAGTTTTTCAATCTATTTTTAAAGGAAATGTTATCCCCCCCATATAAACTTAACGACCTTCCCAATTGAGTATAATTGACAAATAAGTTGGCATCAAGATCTATATCAGCAGTTTTTAAAAGTTTTTTAAATTCAGCACCTTCAGCTAGATGATGCTCTGCTTTTAATTCTCTAATCGCTTCTTCGATTAAAATACTTGAGGTCGAAAACAAAACAACGTTTCCCGATTTAGCATAACAAAGTTCAGTACCGTTTACTAAGAACCTGTAAATTTTTATTAATTCGTAAACTTTATTACTTTTTGACTTCCCTTTGAATACTTTTTCCAGATAAGATTTAATCTGATCATTAGTAAATTTTTTATCTTCAAAAGAAATTAAATGATTCAACTGGTCTCCTCCCGTTAATATTCCACTTAAAAAGACTTTCTCTTTAAAGAACTCAGCAAACTGCTCATTTTTAGCAGAGTCCAATAATGCGAAAAACGACTGGATATTATGAAAAGAGGCTCCTTTTTTTAACGATGTCCCAATGGCTGAACTCGAAAACTGAAACCACTTTTTAACAGGATTATGGCATCTTAAAATGTAAGCTGCATGTTTAGGAACCGCATTTAAAGCCTCAGAGTGCGTATGTTTTTTCCGTTGTGGTTGAACAGGAATAAGAAAATAACCAACTACGCCTATTATAAGTAAGGTAATTAGTGCAATAATAACTTTGCGCATATTTTTTAAATTCGAATTTGCACTAAAATACCGGTGAATTAACAATTGATTACCGTTGTTGTAAAGTAGTTTTACACAACTTGTTTTTAGAAACAGGTGAGCGCCTTCTTCTTATTTAATTTGGTTCAAAAAAAATAAGAACTTATTAAGCCGAGATTTAATAAATTAGCACCTCCCCTCGAACAAAAAATATATTTTTCAAACAAGACATAATTAAGTGAGGTTTAATTGATAAAAAAACAAATCAGTATGTTCATTTAAAAAACACAAAAAAGCCCCTATGACAAATCACAAGGGCTTATTTTTTTTTCTGTTTTTGAATCTAACCTTTTTTGTAGCTTACAGTTTTAACTGCTTCAATAATTCTTCCTTCATTTGGCAAAGTTTCTTCAACCATGTTAGCTCCGTAGCCCATAGGTACATCTCGCATTGTTACTCTTTGAATTGGAGCATCTAAATCATCAAAAGCTTCTCTTTGTACTTTGTATGCAATCTCTGTTGAAATTGAAGCTAAAGGCCATGCCTCCTCAACAATTACTAATCTATTTGTTTTCTTAACCGATTCTATTACTGTTGCATAATCAATAGGACGTACAGTTCTTAAATCAACAATTTCCACTTCAATTCCTTCAGCAGCTAAAGCTTCAGCGGCCTTTGCTACTCTGTGGTAAATCTTTCCAAACGTAACGATTGTTACATCATCACCCTTTCTTTTAATATCCGCTACACCCAAAGGAATGATGTACTCTCCCTCTGGAACCTCAGCTTTGTCTCCATACATTTGCTCACTTTCCATAAAAATCACAGGATCGTTGTCACGAATTGCAGCTTTTAACAAACCCTTTGCATCAGCAGGTGTAGACGGGACAACTACTTTTAAACCGGGTGTATTTGCATACCAGTTTTCAAAAGCTTGTGAATGCTGTGCTCCTAATTGACCAGCGGAAGCAGTTGGTCCTCTAAAAACGATTGGCATGTTAAACTGTCCACCGCTCATTAAATTAACCTTAGCGGCTCCGTTGATAATTTGATCAATGGCTACTAAAGAGAAGTTAAAGGTCATAAACTCAACAATTGG
>ERZ1039804.304-NODE-304-length-31808-cov-7.487828_pt1 | contig 31808 bp, 40 predicted proteins | sample MGYA00383089_ERZ1039804 | MGnify/ENA primary metagenome ERZ1039804 (study PRJEB29581, sample SAMEA5548359) | metagenome | biome: marine; feature: coastal; material: water | depth 1 m | study: Short-term variability in the microbial, nano- and picoplankton dynamics...
TCGGACAAGTTCCGTATTTATCTTGAGAACCCGCGCGGTATGTTATCGCGAGTCCTACTGTTTTTTTAGCGGTCGAAGTTTCTACAATTTTTAACATCTAAGACTCCACCTTAACAGCAAAAGCGGGGCGCACAATTTCGGGCGCGAATTCGCATTGAATTTTTGAGTTAATAACGTCTTTTCGTTTTCTAATCTTTTCAATTTCCTCGAGGGGTAGCGGCTTGTCTAATTCGTACAGGCGGAAAAGTTCGCCGTTTTTTTTGTATTCGCTATGAAAAGCGCTCTTGTATTCCGCGAATAAGTTACTAACAAAATTTGAAACTTTCATTTTTTGATCCTTTTTAAAGTTTAAGTTATGCAACTTTATAAAAAATTATGATAAAGAAAGCAAGCCATAAAAAAAACCGCCCAAATAGGGCGGCTCAAATAGTTTTGAAAAGGTTATTATTTTAAGCGACTTTGTCCAGTATTGCGCCCGCTTTTTTTTCCAACTGAACCCGCGAGTCTTGGTGCGGAATATCGCGGCTAATCGCGGTTATGGCTTGGACCGCGTCCCAAACGGATTCAATGGGTTTTGACTCCTCTTTCAAATGACGATCTGCGGCGGCCTTTGCAAGCCGTGCAGATAATCCCGCGCGTTTGGTTAAAAAGTCAATTCTATCTTGTTGATCGTTTGCAATTTTTAACGACTTTGCAACCGCGACTCCTTCCCTAAAAGATTCAGTCGACCCATTCGCGAAACTAGCCAAGGCAGGCCTCGCTTCAGCGGCGAATCTTTCAGGCGCGAATTTGGTATGTCTAATTTTTATCTCTTGAAAATTTTCAACCCCCCAAAGATGGCGATTCATACAAACGCCGCGCAAATACATGGAAGCGATTCCCGCGGTTTTGGATCCCGTTTCAGAATTCCACGCATAAAACCCCCTAAACATTAAATCGGGCTCTCCATTGGGTAAAGTGCCAACGGATATTGGATTCCGATCATCAACTAAAAAAACAAAAATATCGCGATCAGAGGCGAATAAGGTTGTTGATTCTTTTGTGACAGGCTTTTCGGGATCATAAACAGCCAAGCCGTTTTTATTTCCTACGATACCACCCGCCACTTTCCAACGGCCGCCAGACTCATCAATTAAATTTTTAATCGGATTTAAAATTTCATGGTCAAAAATTCGGCCATAATCGGGCCCAGTGGCGGCGCGTAATTCACCGCCGTGACCTCGCTTACCATAAACTTTTATTAAGTCCCTCGAACGGTTATGACGTAAACCCCACTGGATGCAATCCGCCGCTAATGGGGCGGGCAGATCTTTTAAGTATTTTGACGGGGCGCCTGATAACCTAGCAAGTTGACCAAAACTCCAGTTAGTGGGTAAATTTTGATGGGCCCGATTGTTAACATCTGTGTAGTTAATTTTAATTTGACCGCGGCTAGGGTTGTTCATATCAACCTCACCGTCAACTTGAATTCTGTGGGTATCTACAACCCTAGATTCCATGTCACCAACATCACGGGTTTTAAAAGCGATCATATCTTCAATAGATAAGAATCTTTCATCTTCAGGACGGGCCGTCCAAGCGGGGGTGGCAGTATGCCCTGATTTATATGCATTTGTTAAATAAGTCATTTTTGATTTCTCCAAAAGTTTTGAGCAAAATCGCTCAGGATTGACATCCCATATTTTAATATAGGTTGTCAACTTAATTTTATAAAAAGTTATCTTTTAAGATTTGCATAAAAAAAACCCGCCAAAAGCGGGCCTCAATTTATTTTTTCTTTTTTATGTTTCCAGATCCATAATAAAGTTTAATCATCCATTCAATTAAAAACATTTTAAACTCCCACCTCTTTAGTTAATAAATAATAAAAAAACAAAAGTGATGTAAAAACAAAAATCACAAAAAATTCCATTAACGTATCCGTTTTCATTTTGTAACCTTCCTTGTATATTTTTTGTTCCAAATATCCTTATCCGTGGCGTCATTAAATCCTCTAGCATACTCATCGCGCTCGGCTTGTGTAAGCTTGTAATTAGGTTTAGGTTCGCGATAACTACCATCACAATACTTGTGGGGTTCATACGGCTTACCAAACCAGTAATCGGCTTCACCTCGCGCGTAAGGGGTTTTTCTATCTACTTCATAGTATTTCATGCTGTCACCTGCTTTACTGTTAAAATTATTTTTTCGTCTACATCAATTAATTTTTGATAGGCTTTCTTTTTAGCCTCGGCCAAATTAGAAGCCTCAACTATAAACTGGTTAGGGGTTGAATATTCCACCAAATAAGTAAATTTGTTTTTAGTCATTTTCATTTTCTCCTTCATATAAAAGTCCGCGTGCTAAGTCGTCGATATCCACGAGATCCAAATGTACATGTATCGACAAATCATATATTTCTTCCTTGAATTCATCGTTCGCAACTTTCAAATCCTCTAACCCTGTCCCGTTTTCAACAACGGTCAAGAGTTGCCGCGAGGTCTCGGCCATTTCAGCTATATTTATATTAACTCTGTTGACTAAGGTCTCGATGTTGACAAGGTCTTCCATTACTTTCTCTTTCATTTCATTTTTCATTTTTATTCTCCCGTTAATACGCTTTATGGATCTCGCAACGGTATCCTTGCAATTCAACTTCTTTTGCGGCGTTTTGCATTGCCTCATAAGATTCGGTAGAATCTACAGGCCATAACTCAACACCTAAGATTTTAGTTTTTTGTAAAGTAATTAAGACAAACATTTTAAAGAATCCCTCATCAAATTAATGTTATGCGCTATGCGAGCTAATCGTTTATCTATACTTTTTTTATAGTATTGCTCTTTATCGCTATCACCCTCAAATTTTAATAAGTCTTGGATATCCTCTTCAAAACCTTCTTTCTCACGGTTAAAATCGCTATAGATAACATCGTATCCCATTTTCACTAAGCTCAATTCATAGTTATACTCACGTGCTAAAGTCATTATTTATTCTCCTTTGATTAAAGTTATGTATATAAGAGTATACTAATCTATAGGACTAATCAAGTTAAAAACTTCACTCCAATCAAAATCTTTTATTTGATGCAGTTTGGGTGTAAATTTTAAGCCCTCCAGTTTGAGATCCATTGCATCAGAACCGTCGAACAAAAAGAGTTGTTGCTCTAGTTTTTTGGTTTTTAATTTCTTTACAAGAACCCAAACGCTTCCATGCCTATGATTACATAACCACGCAACTTGATGCGGTCGTAAGTCCACCGCTTTGCTACTGGTAGCCTTTAATTCAATAAAGTGAAAGTTACCTTTTTCATCCAATAAAACTACATCAGGAACGCCCGGAGTTGCCCAAGTTTCTAAGCGGGTCGCTTGAAAGTTACGCTTCGAGTTCTTCATCCCCTTCTTCATCTTCGTCCATAAGTCGGCTTCGCGCTTTTGAGCGGTTTGAGGAATTTGCCGATCCTGCGGCAGTAACGTCGATAGTGATTGGGGCATAACTTTGTTTAATCTCCTTTAATGCTTTCAAGACTTCATCTTTCGACATGCTATCAATCGATCCTGTCCTAATCTCGGACTTGTTAATATAAATCTGGCCTTGCGCTTGGCCTCTTCGGTACTCGGCTTGAACAGCCGCCGAATAAGCTCCATTAGTCAAAGCCATATCTCGAATGGTTTGGAGGTCTTTTAAATGCCTTTGGTAATTAACCCCAAACTTTTGGTCTAACTCAGCTCGATAAGCTTGGATAGCGTTGACAACATGAGGCGAATGATTTGGGTTAGTAAGCTCATAAGCTCTCGTATGAGCAGAGCTCGCAGGGTAGCCTGCATTGATAGCGGCTTCGCGCATTGTAATTTGACCATCCTTCGAAACAAGTTCTTTCACAAACAATTCTTGACGGCGTGTCAGGGGTTGGATCTTAGTTCTCTTGGGTCGGCCTTGGGGTTTTGCAGGAATGTGGGATTTAGGTAATGCTTTTTTATTAGCCATTTGATTTGTCCAGTTAATCAGAGTTAGATTAACTTTTTAATAACACGCTATTACATATATAGGAAGAAAAAATAAAAATAAAAAAAAAGAAATTTGAGCCCTTATACGCAATATTGAGATTAAGGCGCCCAAAGGTTACATAAACTCTGGTACGGTTACATATTTATTTTTGTACTTATGTAACTAAAATCTCTATATATAACATAAGCTTAATTACCAAAGTTACACGGTTACAGCGGTTACACCTATTTTACGAAAAAATATTTTTTTTTATTTTTCGGTCTATATATACAAAAGGCGTTTTAATGTAACCGTGATCCGTGGTCTAAGCCCTACGGAGGTAGAGCTCAGGGGGGAAGCTACAGAGTTTTTTGTTCCCGCCGCTTTGTGGAACCCATTCGATTAATCCAGATTTGTTTACGCAGTAGTAAACTTTTTCGGGGTCAGCGTCATAAAGGTCTTTGCTTGTGTCATCCCAACAGGAGCAAACGAGCAATCCATTTTCGACAGTGTAATATGTGTCACCTTCTTTAAACGGATATCTTAAGTCAGAGCAAGACTTACAATAAAAACCATCTTCATAAGAAGTAAGTATACAATCGCAAGACTTACAATAATCTTTTTCTTGTTCGGTGTTATCCATGACCTAAGCCTCCTTCCAAACAAACAAGTGACCGATAGCATCTTTGATTTCAAAACGGCTATGCACCTGTTCATCTTTTTTATCAGGGTGCGCGACGTAAACCTTGAACCCCTCGTCTAATGCTTTTTGCGCTTCCCTAAAGTCGTAAGATTCTGTTTCCTTTTCTTGTTTAAAGTACCCTGTCTCGTGTGCCGCGGCTCGCCAAGCTTGGATCACGTCATCCTCCTGCACTTCAACGCCTTCGTGAAATGAACCATTCCAAGTTTCGTTTTGAAATTTAACCATCGCAAACTTTAGATGTTCGGCGTCATAATCTAAACCATAATTAGGTGGTTCAGTAGGGGCCTCTTCCCCTGTCAGGTCTTTAACAACAAGCCAGAGTTGCCGTGTTGCTTCAGCTATTTCATTTGAATTAATATCGTTGGCTAAGATCTCGATGTTAACGAGATCTTTCATTATTTTCTTTTTCATTTTGTAATCTAATACTTCAGTCATTTTACTTCCTTTTTAAGTTTTTTGTTAGTTTCGGAAAAATTCAGTCCTCTAGGATGCCCACTGAGAGCGTTTTGAAGGTGGCTTGATATGATTGTACCCTGAGATTCTGCCGAAATTTAAGTACCCCCGCCCGAAGGCGGGGTAAGTTTTTTAATTTTTAGAAGGCTTGTCAGCAGGACTTCCAAACACGGAGCTCAACTTGTGATCGAAGGCCCACTTGATTCCTCTCTCATCGAGATCATCTGTAATCTTTTTAATTTTATTTTTTGATGTTAACTTTTTATACTCACTTGGAGTCATTCTTTTTTGTGACATTATTATGTCCTTTCATTTTTAAAGTTATTATTAAATGTTTCACGTGAAACATCTAAAATACAGCAACACGTTTCTCCCAAAACTGCTACTATACTACGTATAGTAGCATCCTAGGGGTGGTCAGTCAAGACACTAAAGTGCGGCAGGGTGTCGCACCCTTGGTTAAAATACCTATCCTTTTAGATAGGTTTTGGGGGATTGACACATATACGTTTTTATGCGACTATATAGATACGACCGTCATCTTGGTCGAGGTCAGAAAGACCGAATGCTGTTTGAAATCGTTAATAGTAAAAATTGCTTTTCGGGTAAACCGTGAAAGCAAAGCGTATATGAAAGAAGTTCACATGCTTAATTCAAAAACTAAAAATCAAACTGAAACTGAAACCAAAGATTGGGTATTACCGAATGGCTATACCTACCTTGCCATTACCTCGACAAATTACGGAACGTGGTCAAAGGCCAAAGAGCCCTTTACAGCGTGTCGTGATGTTTATCGAAGTTTTACAAACTCGGGATATGCCCCACCCCATGTAAAGAAAGTACCTGTCGTTCTTGTTTACTGTCATGAGGAAACTACGAAAGTTACATCTTGCGGAGGGTATCAATGGGACAACAACTTCCCCCCGATACCTGTTGGATTTTTTGCAATAACACGTTCTTCTATGAGGCCCGCTCGTAAAGACGAGTTTGATGGAACGAACCTTAGTTGCAATGATTGGTTAAAAGAAAAATATGCACTGACAAAACCGTCTGTGCAGAATCCTTTTGAAAACGCTTAACGACTTAGCCCTCGCTTTGGCGGGGGTTTTTTATTGCCCGAAAAACTGGCAAACTCTTTCTGGATCAGGTTTATCAAACAGATACCAACAGGCGTTGTCTTTGCCTTTGTGTTTACTACCTTCAATCCACTTTACTCTTCCGACTGAAACTATTTTCGTGAGCCGTGATCCGAAGTCCGCGCTTTGTTTAGTGTGGATCCAGTCAGCATCAAACAACAGCCACGTCGGAACTTGATTGGAGAGATGCACTATCAGGGGGTGCAAGATGTTTCTATTCCACGGCGGGTTAGTAATGGCCATGTCACAGCCTTGTATCTCTAAATCAAAAACGTCACATTCCCCAACGTAATCGATACGGGGTTCGATGTCCGTCATGAGATAGGCGCGGGCCGAGGAGTGTGTTTCAATGTGCGTGATAAGTCTGCCATCTCCGGCGCAGGGTTCAGCAAAAAGAACGTCTTCAGGGAGATGTTTCAAAAGCGGTAGTACGGCTTCCAACGGCGTGGGGTAATAGTCCCGTGGGACGCGGTCGAAGTTGCTTCGTTTACCCAAGGTTTTTAAAGTCCTCGTGGTCTTCGTTAGCTACATAAAATTCCATAAGCCCATTACAATTCGAGCACGTGTAAACACTAAACATGGTGTAAGGTCCGTCCTCTTCCTCTACATCAAAATCACTATTCCAAGTCATTTCGTTTCCGCATGTCAAACAATTTACATTCATTAGTAGTATCCTGAATTATCCATAAGCTCGGGGAAGAGCCCTTCAACGTCTGTGTAGTCGAGTCCATGTAAGTCCGAACGTAAGTATCCCATGATGTCGTCGCGTAGTCCCGTGACCCGTGCTCCGTGTTGCGTGAGCTGAATATCAATATTAAATTTTTCCATTGCCTGCGTAACGTACTCATCGTCTGTTATATCAATATCAATCGTAACCATTAGTCTGCCCCTTATTTATAAAACGTTATAAAGAAGCCCTGCTAAAATTCCAGAAATAATTGCGGTTCGAACATATTTGTTTTTGAATAGGTTTTTTATGGAAGCCGAGGCCCATGCTATGAACTGGTCAACGTAACTTACGGTGAACTCGTCGTACCAAACGTGCTCTTCTCGTATCCGCCCCATGCTAAAACGGCCCGTCTGGTTGTACGTGTAATTAATAACTTTTTCTTTGTCCCATGCTTTAATGAACTTCGGGCCGTGGTTCGCGATACGTGGTATGTGAACGTTTTTCGGGAACGATCCTTCGCGGGTTAATCTATAAATAGTTGGCTTGGCGAGTTGGGTTATCTCGCAAACTTCATCTATTGTTATGTACGTCGGTTTCCACATTTCCATTATTTTTTCCTTTTCAAAAAACTTATTTAGCTTTGAACATCTATCTTTAAATAATCAATCCAAAGAACTACTAAGATAAGCGCTATAATAATTTTAATATCCCAAAGAAAGTAAGCAATGGTAGCTAGATGCCACATCACGGCTACAGCTATGCTTATTAAAAGGACCGCTCTAAGGATCCAAATAGTTTCTGACTTACTCATACCGTCCCCCATTTCATTTCTTTCCATAAAATTTTTAAAGCTTTATCGTAAGTTATAGCAAACCTAAGTTTCTGGGTTCGAGGCCTCCATTCACCTTCAAGCCCTTTTACCTTACCTCGTTTATGTTTTTCAAAAACATCATTATTAAACAAGTCACTTTTCTTTATCCAAAAATCTTTTTTTGGCGCAGACTTTCCATAAAATTTAAAATTACAAGCGGCATAAATAGTGCCTGTATGTTCCGAACAATCTGCGTAAGATAGAACAGACCTTACAAGAACAGATTTTTTTAATAGTCTAAGACACCTAGAAAGGAACCAACTAGCGGCGTTATGTTCTTCTTGTTGTACGTCGGGACGTAACACAAATCTCGATAACTCCCAAATACCTCTTTGTTCGTTTCTATCTAAACCATACATACCCTTTGCTATTTCAGGAACAGGTAGACCTGTGAAAATACAAAGCCCTACAATATCCATATCCTTATTAAACAACCCGTAATTCTGGCCCGTTTTAAAACCTTTGTTACCCTCAGTTTTAGATAAGTAATGGTAGTTTTTAAGTAAGTCTAAACATTGACTTTTTTCAACATTTTTTATTTTATAATCCGATTTACTCATGACCGTTTTCATGACCGATGGGCGCGGTCGGCGTGCCGTGATCTGTTTTCCATTTATCTACATCAACGTACCACTTACCCGTTCTGGCGCTCTCTTTCACATTAAGATTAATCCACTCGTCCTTACCGCTATCCTCGCAACTTTGTAACCAAGCCTTCAGAGCCTCACGTTTAATACTAAGCTTACATTTAATCCAATGGGGTGCGTTTTCATTAGGCTTCTTAGCCATCATACCGTCAACAAATATACTCATTTTTTTATTCCCTTTCCAGATTAACCCCCAGTTAGAGAATCAAAAAAAATAACTGGGGGTCAGGGTCCACATGCTAAAACCGGTTGTGTCGGGGAAACTTTAAAACCCCCACGGTCGGTTCATTCTTATTTCATAACAGACCTGTATGGGATATGCAACACTTAATCGCATATATTATCAGGTATTTCTGCAAAATTTATATTATCACTTATCGTTAGTTTACAAGCAGGGCATTTACGTACCAGTATGTTGTCCGTTTTTTCTTGAATGGACAGCTCGTGCATACATGCGGGGCAAGCATTACGCATTAACCTTCGATGCATTAAACCTTCGTTGTGATCTGGTACCTGAACCATTACTTCTCGTTTTTATGACGTTCGAAAACAACACGTAGTTGCCCACCTATCGTTCGACCTTCTTTTTTAGAAAGCTCTTTAATCTCTTCGTAAACTTCTCTTGGGACAAGTATACTTTTCCACTTTTGTGTATCCATTTTTAACTCCATGGTTGTGCTTATCTAGGATGTTATAGGATAATATGCAAGAATGCAAGAAAAACCCCCGCCCTTTGAGAAAAAATGAACAAAACTCTAAGGGAGGGGCCGTTGGGGTTATGAAGACCCAACACGGGAGGCTATTTAGCTTCTCCCCATGAAGGACCAATCTCTACGTCACATTTAGAAGGAACTTCAAGCGGGATAGCATTCTCCATTACATTAGCAACAGCTTTAGCTTCGTCAAGTGTTTTTACTGACATAGCTATTTCGTCATGGATTTGTAGCATAGGAACGATACCTTTTTTGTATAGATCCACCATAGCTTTCTTAGTCATATCCGCGGCGGAAGCTTGTATCAATCTATTCAAAGCTTTGTATGTGTAGGCACGTTTTAACCGTGTTGTTGCGCCGTACTCCCTAACAGCTTCGCGATAAGGCATGGCCTTGTTCATGGCAAAGGTATCGGGCTCCCATAAATCAAAACGACACTTACGTCCTAGTAAAGAATGAAGCGAACCTTTTGAAGACTTATCATTAAGTCTATTCATAACACCGGTCATCAAACCTTTTACGAATGGAACCCTAGTGTGGTACTGTTTCGTAAGCGCTTTAGCTTCGTCAACGGACACATCTAATTGTTCCGACAACTTGTTAACACCCATTCCGTACATCATGCCAAGGTTAATCGTCTTAGCTTGCTTCCGTGGAATGTTAGCCATCTCCGCCACCATGGTATGGAAGTCAGTGTTAGGGTCTTCACTGTAAGCTTTAACAAACTCTTCAGCTCCCTGCAAAGGAACACCACGGGTCTTGCCGTAAACGTGAGCGTAATGAACCAAGATGCGTGGTTCTTGTTGCGAGAAGTCAATGGCCGCCCATTGTTCTCCCTCTTCAGGTAAAAACAAACTTCTAATCATAGGACCTAGTTCTGGATCTCGAGCAGGGATTTGTTGTAAGTTAGGGTTTGACATCGATATACGACCAGACACGGTTCCGCCATCATCCGACCTAATCTGGTTAATGTGTGAATGAATACGTCCATCCGCTCTGCAATGCTTCATTATAGTATTTATAAAAGTACCCGACGTTTTGTTTAGGTTTCTAGCTTTGTTAACTAATTGCGCGAGCGGGTGATTATGCTCTTGTAAAAATAGTTTCGTGAACGACGGAGCGCCCTTCTCGGTTCGGGGGTATTGTACGCCCACCTTGTCAAAAGCTTTCGATAGGGATTGCGCCGCCCATATTTCAACACTGCTTCCACTAACTCTTTTAATTTCAGCTAAGACTTCTTTTTCTTTTTTAAGTAAGTAGTCTCTGGTTCTCTCAACGCGGTTCGTGTCAATACGAACACCCTTCATGGTCATGTCCACAAGGCACGGTAGTAAGTCCAACTCTAAGTTAGCTATGGGCCATAAGCCCTCCTGACCTAACTTTACAGAAAAGTAATTATAAAGTTCTAAGGCGAGTTCCGCGTCGCCTTCGGCATAAGGGCCAACATACATGGCAGGCATTTTCCACATCTCTGCTTTTGGATCTACACCAAATTCGCGGGCCGCGGCCACTAATGCTTTCTCCGACTTCACTTTGTTAAGGTGGTCATAAGATAATGCGTTCAGACTGTAACTAAAACGATTTTCATCCAACAAGGATGCCAGAACCATAGTGTCTATTATTCTACCATTTACTTGGAAACCCATGGCCTTGATCCAACCCAGATCATATTGTGCATTGTGCATAATCTTTTCAGCAGGACATTCGAATACTTTTTTAAGCCAACGGTTGACAACTTTTTCGTCAAGGTTTCCCCCGCCGAAATGTCTAATAGGTATGTAACCCGACCACTCATCCACGGCTATTGCGTAACCAACAACTTCTCCGTCTTTCGTCGCCCACCCCGGCCCATTCTTCTTTAAGTTCGGGTCGCGCGTTTCCACATCAATAGCTATCTTCTTTGCCTTCGTAATGTCAGGCAACTCTAAAGGTGGAATCCATTCGGATTTAGGAGCAAACATGCTCATCTGTAATTGCGGCACACTATGTCCTATCCGATTAATTGTTCTTCAATTGCGAACTCGGCTCCGAGAGCCGTGTACCCTGCTTTATCTATCCATGAGTCTTCGTGGTCAATACCATTCATTAACCTACAGGTTTTAATCCAATCCATCATAAGAGCAACGTGTGAAGGTTCGATGTTACCTTTTAATCCGTAGCACTCCCGAAGTATGATAGTCCAACCCTCCGCTATGCGTTTATGGTTGCGAAACGCTGAACCGTAGTCTTGCTCACGCTTACCATTTATTATCTTTTTAGCTTCGTTAAGTACCTGATCTCTTTTCATATTATTCTTTCCGTAGCAGTTAATGGTTTAACAAACGTTAATAAAGTCTTATAAATCATAGCTTCTTGCAACATCTTCTGCATCTACTATGAACAAATTCTGTTTAGCTCTTGTGACCCCAACATAAAAGACTCGGTGGGTGTCATCAGGGTGCTGTTGAAACTGTGCGTCAGCGGCGGGGGACAAGTCTGTAAAGATAACAACGTTTTCAGCTTCGCCGCCTTTTGATCCGTGTATGGTTGAGGCCGTGATGCGCGGTACGCCGTTAAACTTCTCGCCTCGTCTTAAAAGAGCTGTAACATAAGCTCTATCGGTAGCGGGTAACTTATCCATAGCTTCATTCCAAATACACTCGCTAATGTCTTTAGTTTTATCTTCAACCTCCACGGTTTGTATAAGGCCGTGTTCCATGATTAATTGGTTGAGAGTAACGAAATCGTCATCATCAAGATGTGGTATTTTTTTAAAACCTCTGACCAATCTACCGCGTATAGACATGTAACTATAAATGATACGTGCTATACGTCCTGTCACCTCATTACCTTTTCTTAATTGTTCCCAACCATTTACAGCTTCACTTATCTTCTCGCTAATGCTCCGTCGGCCGCGATAATTAAATAGGTATCCATTAGATCTTAAATCATTAGCCACTGGTGTTAATTGATAACCCGCTTGTGAAAGTATTAGCCACTCACCTTCCGACATATCTAATGAATTTACGGTTGTTATTCGAGACACACAACCACGGTCAGACCTAGGCTCATACCGTTTGGGAAAGCGGCTTGTAATTCTTTTAACGACATTCTCAGCAACCTCATGAACATCGCGTGGAATACGGTAGGATTGAGAAAGTGTTTCGGACCCACCCTCTAGGTTGATAAAGTGGTCAACGTCCGCACCCGCCCATCTATAAATAGCTTGGTCGTCATCTCCTGCGCAGTACATCTTTTTAGAACGACTGTCCAACATGTGCGCTATGTCCCACTGGAGCGGTGACAAGTCTTGAGCTTCATCTAAAAAACATAAATCAAATTCGGGGCAAAAGGTAGACCCACCCTTAGCAAAGTTATCTAACATATCCGTGAAGTCGTACAGCTTTAAACTTTCTTTATATTCTTTTAAACACTTACTTACAAAGTTAACTGTATTCCAATCTTGTTCTACATTAGATATGTTATATTGATCTCTAAGAGAAACCTTACGAAGGCGGGCTAAGTTTATTAAACCTAGTATTGGATCACTACCCGCTACCATGCTCGGTATATCATCTTCAAAGGACGTGTTCTTTTGGCCGCCCAGTTCAACCCCCATGGCCCTACTTAATTCTTTATAGTTCTGCTCTTGCATAACTTGTTCGGGCCTAATGTCGGACATAGTTAAAGCAAGACTGTGTAGTGTTCGGAAAAATATTAAATCTTTTTTAGGGTCTAAGTTAAACCTTGCGGCGGCCCTGTCCCGTGCTTCGTTGGCCGCTTTACGTGTAAAAGCAAGAAAGGCTATCCTTTCAGGAGGCGTCCCTTCTTCCAAAGCTCTATCTACCATGTTTAGAAGGGTTGTGGTTTTTCCTGTTCCGGGCGGTCCAAAAATCCTAAACATCTTTGCTTAACTTTTTTATTATCTTAGCGTTTTGTTTTTCACGTTTATAAATCTGCAAAACACGTTGCTTTGATATACCCCAGTATTTGCCAACAGCCGTCATCGTCATACGGTCGTTATCTACCATCTTAACAATTTCAAGGTCCCGAATGTTTCTCAAGTGCATCTCCTCGTTTGTCAAAACGGTGCCTCCTCTTGGCCGCCGAAGGCAGGGGTTTTTAAGTCAACATCTCCATTTTCAAAAGCGGGGATTTTCCAAACCCTAACAGCTCTTCCCTTAATTTTAAGAACCATACTGTCGCCATTGATGTCACGTAATCTTTGCGCAATCTTATGTGATTTATATTCAAAGAACTTATTCTTTTTAAGATAGCTTTCGAAATCTTTAAGTCTAAAGAAAGTGATACCTTCGTCGTCATCGGTCCAAGGTCGGCGGAGTAAGATCTCTTCTTTATCTTGCGCCTGCTGTAGGTGGCTACAGAACTCTTCGAGGTAATCGTAAAACTGTCCACTGATACTAGCGTCCTGAGCTACTTCTATTATAGCGCTTTCATTTTCTCTCATCTCAGTCATTAAGGTGCTGATACGGCTCTCCCATTGCTGTTTAGCAACAGACCTTGGCATAAAGCTTAACTGCTCCATACAAGCTTTTTGAAACATAGGTTGAGACATCAAACCTTCTGTATCAAGTTCCAGAGGTTCTCCGTTCACGTCCATAAACCAAACAGGTGGTGTTGAATTATACTTTCTTAGGTTAGCTATGGTGGCCCCTGCAACAGCCGCTCCAATTCCAAACTTACGTGTTCGGCAAAGTTCTTTGTTGCAGTAAGAATTTATAGGTGCGTCGGAGCATTTATAAGCGTAGTCTTTTCTATTCAACTGTTTAGCTACAATATTGACTTCTGGTAGCGGCAAGGGCGGGGAAAGATACTCCATGTTATATCTTAGGATCTCAGACTCCCAACTATCGGGATAAGCCTTTCTAAGGTAAACACCTATATTAAATAGCCCGTTGTTCCTTCCACCTTCGGATATTCTTTGCTTGCACAGAACCTGTAGACAAGGCGGCCCGTCGCGCATTAAATTAGTTTCACCTGTATCAACAATCTGAAGTTTTATAATCTCTTCTGGAGTTTGCGCGTGTGTATCATAAAGCGTGTAAAACTCTTCTAAGGTCGCTGAAGTTCCGTCGTCCAAGAACGCATAGCGTAGACCATTCTCGTGGTCATAGTAGGGTAGGTTTAAAAAGTTACCAACATCACCACGGTCCAAATGTAGTTTAATTTGTTTTGGAAATATTTCGCTGTCTCCATACCCGAGGGCCGAAGACATATTTTGAAGGGACTTTTGCATGTCCTTAGCGTCAACCCACTCCTTAGAAAATAAGAAGCAATGTGCGCCGCCCGATTTTGAGCGGCATACTACTAAGGGTAATTTTAGCTTACGAACTTTTTCAATAAGCATTTTGTGATCTAAGGGGTATTGGTCAACGTCGATGCAACCCCACTTACACATGTTATCTGAATTTATGGGTATTATACCTAACCCACTACCGGTACCGGTTAAATGATTTTCCCAAAGTTTTTGTGTTTGTGGTTCGCGTAAGACCCCTGCCTTACCTTTTGCTTTACCGTTCGAACCCGTGTTTTCGATTTTGAAGTAGCCGTGAGCTTCCTTCAGCCCATCGAAGATGGACATAAATTTTTGTACTTGCATGCTTGATCCTATAAAAAATGGCGGGGCAACCCGATAGCTCCAGTGTTACCCCACCCAACTGACTACTGATTAAAAAGGTGTTTTATCACCTTTCTCGTCATCATCAGTATGCTTTACCACGACCTCACCCGCAGTAATGCTTTCCGCAAAAGCTTTAGCTCTAGCGTAAAGATCTCCATCTTGGATAACGCCTTCGCAGGACATTTCCCAACCATGCCAAGAGCCTTTAGAGTTTTCTTCAGACACTGTTTTCAGATGGTATATGTGACTGTATCTTGGCGGCGTGAACGAGCCGTTTTTACCTTTTACAGTTCGAGAAGCCATCATCGAGTTCCACTTACGACTTTTCTTAAGTTGGGTTGATTTCATAGCTATAAGAGCTGTTTCCATCGTTCCATCCTCTTTAAGAAGTAAAACAAAGTGTTGATGTGTTTCTTCAATGTAAGAACCATCTCCGCCGACAACATATTCTTTGTTATCATCAGGAGACCTTTCAGTCTTTGGACGTTCTTGAGAAGGGTCAAAGATAGCGATTGGCGCTCCGTTTCCAGAACCCCTTGGCGACCATTGAATAAACCTTCTTTGGTATGCGCAAGGTACAACACGTACACCTACTTTACCTTTGTATGGCGTCGACGTAACGGTGTTGTAAATATCACCTTTACGTGCGTCTTCATTTTCGTCCAGTACAGGATCCAAGCCCGATAGTATTTTTAGAAACGGTAGAGCTAAGTCTTCGGTTCCCATATTATCCATGCCCGCGCCCGCGTCCATTTCCATCATCGCAGGGTTAAACGCCGCGATGTCATTCTTTGCTGTTTCAGCTACTGCTTTAGTCATTTTTTACCTCTTTTAATTACTGCACGTTGACCGACCCAAGCTCCAAAAAGCTCCATCGGAAATTCACTACCTTCTTCACATCTTTCCTTAACAAACGCACGTAACGTTTGCGGATGGACAGATGTTTTTTGTTCAGGTAAATACCCCTGCGTTTGTGCAAACGCCGCAAAGGCATTAGCTAGATCATCCTCGCCGCGACCGAATGAACATGAAACACTATTTTTGATAATGTCATCATAACCATTTTCACGTAGCCAGTCATAGGCTTCGGGTCGTTTGTTTACGAGGATGCTTGCGCCATACGTTTGTTTCACTTCGACGGTCGAACCGTCTTCCAATGAAAACGACGACATACCAATCTCTGCAAGCATCGACGGCATATCTTCATCCGTAAGTTTCATAAGCGATTTTTTCTCAGCCTTGATTTTTTCTTCAAGGGTAGAAACTAAAGCTTCTTTATCTCGGATGGTTCTTGCCAACGCGGCTACCGAAGTAAGTCCTTGTTGGTCAATCTTTTCGACAGAGTTAGACAAAGTGTCTTCAAAGTCTTTCTCCATCAAGTTAGTTAAGTTTTCAGTCATAGTTTACCTTTCGTGATTAAAGACCATATCTGGCCTTGACTTTCTTAGATATTATCTTATACCCATCATGTCAAGAGAATTAATTATTATTAGGTAAAAAAATGCATTACGACTTTAAAACACAACCTTACGACCACCAACGCAAAGCTTTTTTAGATTCGTGGGCCACGGACTATTACGCGCTTTTAATGGAAATGGGTACAGGTAAATCTAAGGTAGCTATCGATACCATCGGGGCGTTGTACGAGGCGGGTAAAGTAAAGTCTGCTTTAGTTATTGCGCCTAAAGGTGTCTACGATAACTGGATTAAGGGTGAGATACCCATCCACCTACCAACACGGATCCCCCGAAAAGTGTTGCGTTGGGTACCCGCTAAAACGAAAAGGTTTGAGGAAGAGCTAACAGACTTTATTGTAAATAAAGACATGGAACTCAAGATATTTGTAATGAATGTAGAAGCGTTTTCGTCTCAGCGCGGTACAGATGTAGCTACGGCTTTTCTTTATCAAAACCCTGAAAACATTGTTATTGTAGATGAGTCTACAAAAGTAAAGAATCGGAAAGCGGCTAGAACAAAGAACTTATTGTCCATTAAAAAGTATAGTAAATATAGACGTATCCTGACAGGATCCCCTATTACCAAGTCACCTATGGACTTGTTTAGCCAATGTAATTTTTTAGAAGAGAAAGCGTTAGGGTTTAATAGTTACTTTGCTTTTCAGGCGCGGTACGCGAATGTTCAAAGACGGACGATGGGACATAGAAGCTTCCAACAAATAGTGGGTTACAGAAGATTAGATGAGCTTTCCGAAAAATTAGATAGGTTCAGTTGCCGTGTTTTAAAATCCGAGTGCCTTGACTTACCTCCAAAAGTTTATACGCGGCGGGAGGTGCCCCTTACTCCTGAGCAGAACAAGCTTTACATACAGATGAAGAGGTTAGCTTTAGCTAAACTGGAAAGCGGAGAACTTGCTACAACCGCCAGTGTTTTGACACAGATTATGAGGCTACAACAAATTTGTTGCGGGCATCTGCAACCTGATGAAGGTGAAATGCAAACTGTTAAAAGTAACCGCTTGACTGAACTTTTAGATATAACCGAGGAGATCCAAGGTAAGGCTATAATATGGGCTACTTACACCCACGACATTATGCATATTAGTAAAACCTTAAAAGAAAAGTACGGTGAAGACGCTGTAGCCTGTTACTATGGAGCTACTCCGCAAGACGAGCGTCAGGAGATTGTTAAAGAGTTTCAGCAAGTGAAGTCTCCGCTTAGGTTCTTTGTAGGTCAGCCTACCACAGGCGGTTACGGCATCACACTTACGGCGGCCAATACAGTTATTTATTACTCGAACAGCTATGACTTGGAAATAAGGCTACAGTCCGAGGACCGTGCGCATCGGATAGGTCAAGCGAATAAAGTAACTTATATTGATTTAGTTTCACCCGATACAATAGACGAAAAGATACTTAACGCTTTACGTAGTAAAAACAGCATTGCGGGTCAGGTGTTAGGTGAAGATGTGCAGGATTGGTTGCGTTAAAGATTATCTCGTTTACCGGCTTTAACAACGTCTAAAAGCTTACGAGCTTCTTCAGGCTTCATAGGTTTCATATCTTTATGAAGTTCTTTGTCATGCGCTCTAAGTTTTTCATGGGACTCGGCCGTCGGCCATTTAATACCACTAGCTACAGCCCTTTCCTTTGCAACTTCTTCATCCTCTACAATTTTACCGTCCCATAACCCCGGTATTAAGGTAGGAACACCTTCAATGTCTACTTGATAAGTATAGACAGTAGACATAGTACCGTCTTCGTTTTTGACTCCCTTGCCTTCGGCTAAAGTTGTATAATGATGTTTTAATATTGGATCCACTTTAGCGAACCAATCCGCCTATACCCATCGTAAGAACAGGATCGTTAGCGCCAAACACTTGCGCAAACCTTTGTGCAGACTCAGGTGTTATAGATCCCTGAATCCCAACCGCTGTAGGGTTCGTTGTAGGTGAGGTAACTGGTCCAGTTGCAACTTGCCTTACAGGGTTGGGCCGGATATTACTAGCTCGGGGGGAATTAACAGAGCTAGTCGTATTGGGTTGTACGGCATTTGATATATCATTGAGCGCATAGGCTTGTGGAGCATAGGCTTGTGGAGCCTCGACAGGTGTTCCGCCGCTGTTAGAGTATTCAGAAGCGTTCGCTGTAGATAGTACGAGATCTTTTACAAATTTAAATATTTCGGCATTTGATATATCATTGTAGACCATCATATTTTCACTTTTATCGTATATATATTCTGGACGTACGTTATTTGGTAAAGGCTTTGCATAATAATCATTTATACTACCCACGGTTATTTTTCCGTCTTTACCTCTCCAACCGGGATTTTGTTGGTATGCTGATTTAGGAGAAGTGCTGTATTTGTACACTTCAAAATTTTCTGGTTTGTTGGAATAAGAGGGCGCGGCCAAGTAAATACCTAGTCTGTCACCCGCTTTGTAGTTATTCATCTTTAAATAATCGGCAAATAAACTTAACTGTTGGTCAGCATTCATATTCTCTAACTGGTCTTTCGATACGCCTAATCGTTTTCTAGGGTCTGGCATAAGTTGAAACAAGCCATAAGCGCCACTTTTGTTTACTGCGTCCGTCTTAAATTTACTTTCACCCCAAATAGTCCTGTTCAAGTCGGTTTGATCCACACCTAATTCAGCTAATCTATTTAATCCACGACCCGCGGTGTCCGGAACGGTTAATGACACATCTTTAACTTCTGGGTTTTTTTCCTGTTCTACTAAAGCCTCACTTATTTTTTTGTTATTTTCCGTAGGAGAATTGGTTTGTTTGATTATTTTCTTTAACTCTCTCTCAACCTCGGGACTTTCTGAAATTTCACGTAAAACAGAGGGTGTCATTTGTCGGCCTTTGTCTGTAGCAAGCCCTAACATCGTTTCATACATTGCTTTTGTCCATGCTACTTTTTGCACGTCCGTTTTTGGTTTAAGCAGCATCAGGGCTGTCATTTCAGGGTCCATTAAAACGTTTTGTATCATTCTATTTTTCTGCTCACTGGGTAGCTTTCCCAAGAGATAGCGTATAGTACCCGAACCCTTACCCGCCGCAACTATAGTACCGGGACCGGTACCTCCGACAGCATTGAAAAGTTTAGTTCCCATAGCTGATCCAAAGACCGCACTATAAAAATCAGTTACAGGATCAAGGCCTCCGTCAGCTTCTGGATTTATACCGCTATTAATTTTCACATTGTTTGCGCGATAAGCTTTATCCATTTGCAAAGACATAAGTTTAAGTCTTTCAGAGTCTGCTTTGTTAAATATTCCGAACTCATCCGCAATATCCATTAAGCTTTCCTTACGTCCGGATAGTGGACCATACATAAACTTTTTAAAGGCAGTGGGGTTAAAAGCGTTTGCTTCTCCTCCAGATGCACGAAAAGCATACTCTATTATAGTTGCACGCATGGCTTCTTTAATGTTTGATGAACCACCACCCTCTTTTTTCAGCCTTTCCAAAGCTTCTAGTCGTTTGTTAATATTATCCGACGACTCTCTGACAGGAAATTTAGAATCAAACCCCGATCTATTAGGTATAGTAGGTAACTTGTCGGCATTAGCTAATTCAAAAAACTTTCTTAGTTCTTTAGGAGCATCTTTCTCTTTGCTGTTTAATATTTTACCAAACACTGCTTGCGGTGATTTTCCTTTTAATAAACCGCTAAGGTAGCTTACTTGGTCGAACTGCTTTCGACGCCTTCCTTGGTCTTTTTCCATATACTCTATAGCTCTTTGTGCACTAACCGCGTTGTCTAGGTCGTCACTAAAAGCGGGAAAAAGTTCTATTAAATCACTGTTTTCTTTTTTCCATCTTTGTAATAAGTCATCATTTATTACTGTTTTTGTTGTCCCTGTTGCACTATCATATTTTTCCACTGACGCAAATTTACGTAAGTTTCTCAGGTAACCTTCCGTTACATCGTTTATAGAGGTGAAAACGTCAGTTCCGTCGCCTATAACAATACCATTTTTATCAGCCCTGCGGCCTAATTCTTGAAGTTTGCGTGTGTTGTTTAAAGTAATGTCTGTTCTATTGCTTCCTAGTATACTTAAAAAAGTTAGAGGGTCCGAAACGATACCCCCTAGCCTGTTTTTTTTAACTACATTGCGACCTATAGACCTGTCGAAAACATCCTTTTTTGCTCTAGTTAAAGACCTAGCGTCGTCATAGTAATTTTTTTCGGCGGCTGTTAAAGTTGAGTTTTTTACACTCGAGTCTATATCATCTAAGATAGAATCGGCAACCTTCGATACAATCCTAGCACTTTCTGGAGATTCGGCTCCTAGTTTTCTAGATAAACTTAGCAATGCCGACCTGTAATCGATCATTGTTTCGTAATCAAAGTTATAAAACCCTGTTTTTTCGAACTCTTCTTGCACTTCCCCTGCAATTTTAAAAAGTAAAGGCGTTTCGTTTTTTAAATCATCTATCAAGGCGTTTCGGTACTTACCTTGTTTTGGCAGATTGTCTGCAAGTGTAGCTAAAAAACTAAACGGTTTTTTGGATTTGCTACTAAAATTAGGTATAAGGCCGTATGCTTCTTTTTCTTTTGCACCCCACTTTTTGTAGGTATCCTTAATTATAGCATACATTTTCTCAGATAACTCTTCACGGGTCGTAGGTGACCCTTTTTTACCACCGGAAAGTTTTTTATCCGCTTCGTCCAGTACACTTAGAGCAGCTCGCATCTCTAAGAAAAGTTCGTCTTCAAAAATTAAACTTTTCGCTTTAGCTATGTCTTCTATTAGTTGGTCGTTGCCTGTGCTTTTTAAAAAATTTGTATATTCTTTAAAAACTTCTAGCGCTTGGTTATAGTTTTTGGTTCTTTTTGCACCTAACTCAGGGTATTTATTTGCCACCCGAGCTTCTATTTTACTTAGAATAGGATTATCTCCCACCTGAGCCGCTGTAAAAGGTATTCCACCAGTGGACTCACCCTCTACAAAACTTGGAAAATATTTGTCTAAATCATTTATTTTTAAGTTGTTAATTAAAGCGTCGTAATCTTGTGTTGTGCTGTAATCCGAAAATATTTTATTGATTTTTTCAAAAGACTTACGTTGCATTCTAGTACCCGCAAAATTCACACCACTTTGTAAGGCCCCTTTTCCTTTTTGACCTATAACTTTCATAGCGACAATCGGTGTCAAAGAAGACCCCACGAGCTCTCCCATAAGGCGAAGACCTACACTATCCGGGCTATATTGATCTGCTTCTCTTGCTAAAAACGAAGCACCTCCTGCGGATAAAATTTCGGTAAAACCTGTAAATAGAGGTCTTTTTCTAGCTTGATCCCCTATTTCCGATAAAATCTTGTCGGTAGAGGATAAAACCTTTTCCGCTCCGGACACAGGCATGTCTTTTTTTAGAAAAAAGTCACCATACTTTTTTGTAAAGTGGTTCTCGAGTTTTTTTCCTTTACCTATCATGTAAGGTGTGTACGCTCCACCCATAAAATCACCCAAGGTTTCAACCATAATAACGTTACTTTGTATATTAGGGTTTACAACAGGATCCTCGGGTGTAACGGCATCCAAACCTTCTCCTACCATAAAATAAGTACCCGCTCCTGCCGCTAAGCTTATCCCGCCTGTAATACCCATACCTAAAAGTGCACCTGTCGCTCCACCGATACCTGCTCCGACTGCGGTACCCGCGAACGGAACGATGCTTCCCGCCGCTCCACCTAAATATGTTCCGCCTGCGGTTGTTGCAGATATAATAGGGGGTCCTGCCGCCTGAGCCGTAGCTAAAGTCACACCCGTCGCTAACGCTGACTTAGTCCCTGCTTTCGCAAACGATGCCCAATAATTAGGATCCTCTATGTTAGTAAGAAGCGCAAGGATATCGTTGTCAGATAATTTTCTCTCTTCTACCGATAAATCTTGGTAGTTAGGGTACTGATCTAAAATACTGGCTGTTCCGTCTCGTAAAGATTTATACGATAAAAAATCATTATTTTTACCACTAGGTAAGTTCATTTGCCATCGCGCATTTCTCGCAACCGTTTTTGCTAACTCTTCGCTAGGGTTATCATAACTTTTACGGAAATTCGTAACCTCTTCCTCAGTGACTTCAACAGGGATATATTGCCCATCAAATTTTTTTTTATTTTCATCAGTCATTACTCGTAACCCTCGGGTATATCTTTACTGCTTTTAAGGGGGACCGATCCACCGTTCGGAGTTACAATTTTTGGATTAGCATCACCTAACTTTACAGGAATTTTATTCTTATCGGGCATAAATTTCGGGTCTAAAGCCTTTTGCATTACAGTTAAGCGTTCTAAGATGGAATCTATCTTTATAAGCTGATCGTTTAAGGCTTTTTGCTGAGAAGCCTTTGCTAGCTTAGGATTACCTAAAGATTCCTTAATTTCTTGTTTTCTAGTCAACATTACGTCTATCAACGAAGTTGCTTGTCTACCCATTGTTTGAGAGGTGTTTCCCGGGCTCGGCATTAAGGCTTTAATAATATCATCATATTCCTTATAAGCTAAATTAGAACGAACCATATTACCTTCGTCGTCAGATACTTGTGATTGCAGAGCTGTTCTACTGTCCATCTGCAAGGATTTTAAGGGGCCTCTAACCTTGTCTATTAGGGCTTGATTAGAGGATAGAGTGTTATCTATTTTAGATCCAGAAAATAAATTAAGGACGAGTCCAACTAACCCTGCTCCTGCCGTAATAATTGTACCGGGTCCTGTTATACCTCTTATTTTACTATCATCGAAAAGCTCTTCGAAAGCGTCTTTTGAAACAGGTTCTTCATCAATTACATCATCAGGTTTTTCATCAATTACATCATCAGGTTTTCCATTAATTACATTCCCTGATCTTTCCATAACTATACCAAACTGTTCCCCCGTAGGACCGTCCCCCTTATTTTTTCTACGTTTAGCTACCGCATTTAATACCGATGGCCCGAAGGAGGTTTTGAAAATATTCTTAAATGCAGGCATGCCGTCAGCCCCCGTAACCTCTTTACGGTCCTCCGTAGAACCGTATTCTGTAAGGTAACTATTGACGTAGTTTACATTTTCTTTAGTGAAGAGTCCCTCGGCTTCATAATCGGCGTTTGCACCATACTTATCCATAAAACCCTCATTATTAATAAGGCTCCTAGCGAAATTGTTATCATATTTTTTAACTGCAGGTTTTGGTTGATTACGTAAGTATTGGTCAAATGAGGTGGTGGCTGACCCTAAAGCCGCCAAACGTATTTGTCTTTCTTCCGCCTCTTGCGAACGTTTGAACTTCTCAAGTTCCGCGGCCCGCGCACCGATGTTACCAACTACCGGATTAAAAGAGGTTGCCAACCTTTCAGCAAAACTCATGTTACGTCCTGTAGGAGATGCTAAAGCTAAACCACCTTGAGCAATATCAAAAAGAATCTGTGCTTTGGTCATACGCTTTTGGTCGTCTAAAGCTTCAGCCCTATCTCCCTTTGTGTAGACTTCTTCAAAAAAAGGTAGTCGGGCGTTGTAAATATCTTTTAAGGTTTGAACTTGTCCGCCTTCTGCCATGTGGATAACAGGTCCCCCTTGGCTAAAATTTACGGGGTCGGGTTCTCCCATTCCTACAGTGGACATAATCCCCTCGGCCATCGGGCCTTCTATGGGTGCCGTCATCTCTTCGGCCGCTAGTCCTCCTATACCTTGGTCTACAGCCGCCATCTGCATTACGGGTTGCAGTAACGTGAGAACCGACTCTGGTGTTGCTTGTGAGTCTTCTTGACCTACAACACTTGTAAGTTCCGCGTACCGCGCTTCAAGAGGCTGTTCGTCGCCGCGTATACCGTTGATAACTTGCTCGTAATTCTCGGCATTATCAATTTGTTGCATTTGACCTTGAGCCATTTCAAGTGCGCCTTGCAGTTGAGCAGGGTCAACACCTTGTTCTTGAGCCATCATCGCCATTTGATCCATACCTATTTCAGGTTGAGGTATCGCAGGGCCGCCATTTGCAAACATTTGTCTACCCATTACATCTCTATTCATCATAATTTTACCCTAACCTAAAAATCCTGCTTGTTTTGCCCCGCTGACAGCAGATAAGGTACCTAAACCTAAACCCATTACCTGTGTTGCGGCGGAGGGGTTACCCCCCGAATTAGCTGTTATAGTTTGTTGACTGGACGGAATACCTCTTTGTATATCGGACAAAAACTGTAAGTTTTGATAAGGGGAGTTGTAAAGTGCCATCTGGTTATTGTACATGTTGTCCAGACCTAACTGCTGCTGCATTTGCTGCTGTTTACCAACGGTCATCGCTGTATTTAAATCATTCATGTTTAGGTTTTGACTAAGTTCGCCTAAAGAAGCTTCCTGTAACCCTAATGTCCCTAAAGCGGAACCGCCTGCAATACCTAATTGAGCTGCGTTTTGACCCCTGTTTTTTGCAGCTTCAAAAGCGCTTTGTGAACGTTGAGCCGCGCTTTCGTAACCTGCTTGACGCATTTGAGCCGCGGTCTGCGCTTGTTGGTTCAGTATGTTACGTGTTAGTTCAGATTCTTGTATAGCTTGACGGGCTCCGCCAAACGCACCAATGCCCACGGACTGCGAACCTTGTTGCGCCTGTTGTATAGCGCCTTGACGTTGTATATCCATCAAAGCTTGTTGAACCGCCGTATTTTCATAAGGGTTGAAGAAAGCTTGAGCGCTGTTAGGATCATACATCTGTGTTGTATCAGCTAGACCCGCAGTGCTGTCGATTAGAGCTTTTTGAGCATCGCCCATGGTGTATCCTGCTTGGTCTAAATAGGGTTGATAAACACCAATTCCAGATTCCGCAAGTTCGCCCGCCTTTGTTTGTAAACCCGATTCAGCCGCCACAGATTGTAGAGGAAGAGGTTGGTTCTCGGAGCTGTTTACAAGTCCTTTTGCTGCATCTAAAAGAGCTAAACGCTCTGCCTGCATTTCCGGGGTTTCACCCGTTAACGATGTGGTAATTTCAGCCATTAAGCAGCCCTTCCACGCTTTTCTAGGTTTCTCATAACAGAGTACATGTTTTTAATACCGTTGTTAAGGTCGCCGTTTCCTAGACCCCTAACAGCTTTTGTTGTCATGACAAACTCTCCGGGCATTAACATAGCTTTCACGCTATCCTTACCCGCAATACCTTCGTCAGGTGATATTCCGCCGTTGCGTCTTGGGAAAACATGACCACCGTCGGCATATCCTCTACCATATTGTTGTCGAGCTCTAAAAGCTTCCATTTCTTCTCGTGTCGGTGTTGGGCCGACAGGATTAAATTCTGGACTGACGTAAGCCGGCTTGGCGAGATACGGTTGCTGTTCAATAGCTTTAGCGTAGGCGTCTTGAACCATACTCGGTGAAGATTGTCCTTTAGCGGGGTTTATATAAAGCCCTGTGTTAGGATCTAAGTTACGACCGGAATAAATCCTAAATCTTTCAGGATCAGCGGCCATTATATCACGAGCGGACATTGGAGTTCCGTCGGGGTTAAGTCTAATTCCACTTAGCGGTGAAATTTCACCCTCGGGCGTATTAAATCCGCCGGCAGCACCCATGACTGCTAAACCTGCACCCGCAAGTGGACCGTATTTTCTCAAAAGGCTAGGGCCTTGTTTTTTCACATAATCTGCAAAGCCTTGCTCGGTAGCCGTTACTCCTAATTTCGCTACATGATTTTTATACCCATCGAGAAGCACTTCTTGTGAAGGTCCTGACGGAAAAAAGAAATCTTTAGTTTTGTCGGCATAACCCCTTAATTGGTCGCTGAAGCTTACATTCTTCGGGATTTTATTTAAATTTGGCAAACCACCGGTACTAGGGTCTACACTAATACCCGCATCAGCAACTGAATTTTGTAATATGCCCTCACCCGTAGGAATGCTGAGGCCTTGTGTGGATTTTATACCCGGTATGGGAGAAGTATAAGGATTTAAGTCCATGTTAAAGTTAGGCTGACCCGCTGCGGAATTAAAGTTAAACATATCAGGATTAGGGTTTGTAGCAGCATTTCCGCCGCCATAAACAACATCTCCGCCGCCCATTTGTGCCGTAGGGCCTGTAGCGGCCTCTGCCGCTTGTGCGGGAGTTACCGGAACACCTGAAACATAGTCTCCGCCGCCAAAATTACCCGCCCTTATAGAGTCGCCGAACTGTGAAAATCTTCCGCCTACATCGCTAAACGCACCACGAACGTTTTCAGTAAAACTTCCCGCACCTGTAAATCCTGCAAAAAGTCCGCCCGCCGCACCAGACATCAAACCTGATTTAAGTGCATCACCAATACTACCACCGTTTACAAGAGTACCAATACCTGATCCGAGGGCCGCGCCAAATATAGGTCCCAACGGGGTAAGCGTCGCTAGAGCTATAGGTAATACAACAGGTAATGCTTTCTTAATAACTTTAACAACACCTTTTATAGCTTTACCAACACCTTTAAATAATTTCTTTAAGAAAAATTCTGGCAAACCGGTGTCGGGGTTAAGGTCGTTTTCGTCAGCACCCACAACATAAGCTTCCGGGTTATCGACACCCGCTTCACTTAAAATATCATAGATACGCTGTTTAATTATATCGTCTTTTAAAAATTGTGCGGGTATTACAAGCTCGCCTGTAGCAACGTGAGCTAAGGTGTCATCTTCATTACGACCATATTCCGCCATTCTTGCCGCGATTGCAGGTAAACTTGCAACTCTTTCGTCATCAAGGTCTTCTTCCGTTTCACCGTAAACCGCATCAAGGTCTTCGTCGGACATAACAAAATCGCCTATACCTCCGTCAGGTACATCTTCTACATCAACATCCGCGTCTACTTCATCTTCCGAAGACACTTCATCAAAGTCCTCTTCTTCAAATTCTTCGATGTTTAATGCTTCTTTCGCCATTATGCTGCTCCGCCGGTAATGCTCTCGGGCATAGTTACTTGTACCATTGTACTTCTTTTTTCTGCTCCCGTCCACGTAGAATTGCACTTTGGGCAAAATCCATCAGGATAAGATTTAATCTCTTCTATAGTGTCTACCTCATTACCACATGAAGTGCAACTAACTACATCACGACTGGAGGCGGGCCTCCAAACGCTGCCATCATCCATTGTAAAAATTGTTTCTTCGCTCATGTCGTTGTCACCGTTACGCTTCCCGCGCCCCCAGTTGCTGAAGAACCTCTCAAATAAGGTTTGTTAGATACTGTAATACGAAGCTCGTCTCCATACTGAAAAACCCCGCCAATAGGGAGGTTATAGTTGTCTGTTTGTAATTCTGGTAGCGTTAAAGAGGACGCTTGCCAAGGTCCCGGGTTATTGACCTGTTGAATAAATACGGAGAAGGCGCGAACCACTTCTGACATAAAAATAGCGTCATACTCTTTAGGAGCATTTGGAAAAAGTGGATATACTAAGCCACGACTCATCTTCTACCGTCCTGCCTAATTTCTACGCGCGGCGTACCTAATCTCCACATTACGCCTGTTTCTGAAGATTCTATTTTTAATCCAAAAGAACGTCCGCGTAATCTTATACGCACCTGATTCGTGAACTGTTCCACGGGTACCGTTGCAGTACGATTAATGGTACTTGACTTCGTTCCGTCGTAATTAGCTCCGGGGAAATCCTTAACCTCTAAAGTAAAGTCTACACTAGGCGAAGGGTCGGTAGATCCGTCAAAAGTAACATCCGGTATTAACTTACTTAAAAAAGCAAAGTTATCACCCGCTCCAATAGATACAGGACTGCTTTGTATGAAAGCGTCTATGGCCGCAGGAGGGTTAACGCTGCCGTCGTCGTCACCAAACTCGTGATAATACAGGTGCCCGTCTGTGTTTGCTGCGATAGGGTATTGGTCAATACCGCGATCTATCCAAAACGTTCGAGCTAAATTACCGTAATACCAAGCTTTTTCAGTATAGTTGTAGACTACGTATCTATCTATTTCATCAGAATCAGCAGAAGGATAATACCACCATATTTCCGAGTAAGACGAATTAACCGCAGCAAAGACTTTTTCAGCTTGTAGCTGATTAAAATCATTAAAGACATAAGCCCTTACAGTACAAGGAAGCCTTTGAACTTGACCTGTATAAATATAGAACTCTTCTTCGCCCATCCAAAAAACAGTATCATCCACCGCAATGGCCGACAAAGGACCCGCTACCGTTATATTTTCTGAAATCATTGAAATACCAAAAGTAAAAGGGGCACCTAAATATTGCATAGCGTGTAAAGATTTATCAGTGAAAACAAGTATCTGTTGCCGTGTTTCGAGGGCCGTGATTATTTCAGAACCTGTACCTATACGTAAGTCACCGGCCGTATTTGTAGCTTGAGCGGACCAAACAAGGGGGTTTTCTTGATCTGAAAATCTAATTAGTAGCGGGTCTTGAACCCCTATGTTGTCTTGCGGATCACAACCAAAAACAATGACGTGCCTGTCGCGGTCCGATATCATAACTTGTTTAGCGACAGTCGGTGTCGTAGAGTCTGCTCCCGCTAGGTCAGACAAAGCAATCGCACGTAGGTAAGGGTTAGCCGATGTTGAAGAATCCCAATAAAATACACCCCCATCCCTTACATTTATCAGTAGGTCTTCGCCAAAGTTGTCATTAGTCCATATACGTAAAATTTCACCCGTTGTTGGGAAATTAGCGCCAGAGCTCCACGTACCACGTCCATAAGTACCTGAACCCCAACCAATACCCGCCACAGTTGTGTCTAAACCCGTGTTAACTTGATAAGCACCCACTACAGACGAACCACCGTTACCTGTATCTGAACCGTTAGCCGTCACAGGGACCGGCGTGTAAACACCGTTTATGGTAATATCCCCTACTGTATTTACCTCACGAGCCTCTATGTTGTAAGAGTTCGCGCTAATAATCTTAGTTATTTGGTATTCTTGGTTTAATACGGCGGCGGTTATATTACCACCTAAAGTAGCGGCTCCGCTAAACGTAACAAAATTACTAATCTCCGCTCCGTGGTCCACATCTGTTACTAAGATTGTTGAAGATCCGTTGGTCGCGCCAAACGTTACATCTCCCGCAGCAGTTGTTGCACGAATAGGGGTAATGTCGTTAAATCCACCGCCTTCGGATACGTAGTATTTAAAATTTGTGCCTGTTCCTATATAGAAAGACCCATTTAAAGCCACAAAGGGCTTGAGGGCTCTACAGGTTCCTAAGAACGTATCTGATGATTGTTTTATCCAACCTCCAATTTTCTCTGGAGTGCTAAACCTAAACCTAACCTTATCGCAGTCGTACCACCCGCCTTCATTACTGTAAGCAGTAGTTTCCCTAACGATACCGGGTCTAAATTGTAATTTCTGCAAAGGCATATAAGCTACCTCTCTTTATGCAGTTGTTCTTGTGTAGGCTTTAACATGTGTTATCTCCTCTGTCGTTGTATTATACACACATCCCCAGATAAACAACATAGGTACAATAGTCGTGTCGGTCGTGTCATATGGAAAAACGTGAGAATTATTCGTACACCATGTTTGCATCACATCGGGGTCGGCTTGAAAGTACACATCTACGTTTTCATTTACATCACCCGACTCATCGTGAATGCGTGCGTAAAACGGATAACTAACGGCGGGAAGTGCGTCGTTGATTTTAGTATAGTTGTCTATATCAACGCGCTTCATTTCCCCGTCGGGTATAACAAATTTTGCTAAAACCTCTTTTGTAACGGTGTCAAACTTTAAACCATACCATTTTCTATACTCTTGATAAGTAGCACCAAATCGAGTTTTTATTGTATCTGTTAAAGCATCAAAGTTATAAAATGAAATTGTATTGTTTACATTATATGGCGGTCTTTGTGCGGTATACTCTCCAACAAGGTTCATAGAGTTATCATCGTAAGAAGGTACTTCTCCTGAAAATTCATTATTTAACTTTGTTACTATTACCTGACCCTCGGTAGTATCTACAGCATAATCTGTTCTTGCAGCACTTCCGTTTAAATAGGTGGTATCTTTTACCTGCGCTGAATCAATTAAGGAAATACGATCAATCTGATCCTGTACCGTAGTGTATTGATAATATAAACTTTCGGCAGCTTTATTGGAAAGCGGAATGTTTACCGTATCGTCCGCATTTAAGACAGAGTGAACTTCAGATGTTCTTTGGTTTGTATCTGTCAAGATTGTTATCTGCACACCGTCTCTCGTTATATGTGAATAAGTAAACGTCATTACACCATTTCTATAAAGTTGTTAGTTGTAGAAGTTCCGAAAATACCATTTACAAAAGTAGGACTCGTGTTTCCACCCAAAGTGGCTACATCCCAAGCCCATTGCCCTTGGTTAGTGTTAGAAGTAAAATTAGCATCAACCCTAGGCAATTCTACATCAGGACTACCGCTATTAGTTGTTTGCCCGAGATATAAGTTAAGTGTTGTAAAACCGCTATTGTTAAAGGTTTTTGAACCTGACGTCACACCAATAATAAGACTCAAGGTTCCCGCTAAGTTCTGGACCTGAGTAATTTGACAAAGACCACTATTCTGGAAAGAATCAATAGTTGCGTCAGTTATGCTACCGATGTACCCCGATGCATACCCGCTTTGGTCAAAATATTGACCATCAACGTAGTCCGCAACTATAGCCGTGCCGTGTATTGAGGCACCTGCCCCATACCATTCAGCGAAGTTCATTGCGGCCCCAGAAGCCTTATCGATCAATCCTCTAATATCTGCTTCATTAAGATTACAGGCAGTACCTGTTGTACCTCCCGCTGCAATATGAAAGTCATTTAAGGATATCATTCCTTGTTCTGGTACTGGGTCGCCCATTATTTACCTTTTTTCAGTTCTTCTATTTCTTTTTTCAGTTCTTTTACTGACTCAACTAACAAACCTATTATTTGGTTATAGTCCACATTAAGTCTTGTGGCATCTTCACCCTCACCATTTAACTGTTTGACCTCTTTTACAGCACTTGGTAAAACTTTTTGAACATCTTGAGCAATAACACCTGCGGATGCTTCACCGTCTCTTTTCCAGTTGAAAGTAACACCATTTAGTTTTTGTATTTTTTCTAACGGACTTTCTATAAGTTCTATATTATCTTTTAATTTTCTATCAGAACCTACCGAAGTTGAATAAGCAAATATGTTCGCTTCAGCATGAAAATCTCCGTTATCATTAAATAAGAACTTAGTGGTTGTACCGTCTCTAATATACCAATCGCCAGTATTTAAATCAGTATACATATGCGAACCATTGTGGAAAAACTCTGCATCATCACTACTACCAAACCTTAGAATTTTATCATCTGCTAAGTCTATAGCACCACCAACCGATAAAACTCCATTTACAGTTACTGATGAGTTATTAATTCTTAGTCTTTGAGAACCACCTGTGTTAAAGTTGATAGTGTTAGAAGTAAATCCAATGTAGGTGTCTGTATCTGCATCGTGTATGAGTTTATCCCTTAGATATATATCTTCAACGTCATTGATTATATTGCCATTCATTTGTAGTTGACCTGCCATTGTCAACGTACCTGTAAAGGTATCATTAGCATCACTTCTAAGATATGAAGCACCTTGAACACCATCAAGTGTATCTGC
>ERZ1039804.306-NODE-306-length-31653-cov-24.170865_pt1 | contig 31653 bp, 29 predicted proteins | sample MGYA00383089_ERZ1039804 | MGnify/ENA primary metagenome ERZ1039804 (study PRJEB29581, sample SAMEA5548359) | metagenome | biome: marine; feature: coastal; material: water | depth 1 m | study: Short-term variability in the microbial, nano- and picoplankton...
AATATTCTTTTATAAGTTGCTCTTGTTGACTAATTTGTTGTTTATTTCGTAATTCTTCAGTTTCAATTGTTGATAACTTGTTGATAAGTTGTGATATCTCTCGATCAATCTTATCTTCTTTTTCTTTTGCCTCTATATAATTGTTCCACTCATTCTCATATCCTTTTAAAGAATCAATCACCAACATTAATCGTAATCGTGTCTCATCGTTATCTGTAAATAATTGTTGGTATTCGGATATATCAGCTTCTACCGTTTCTTTTTGTTGTAGAATAGTTTCAGAGTTTTCCATACAAATATCACATTCTTCATTATATTTGTGTTTATCTAAATGGTATTTTCTTTCATATAAGAAATCTTTTTTAATATTGATTTTATCAATTGTAGATTCAATATCTCTTAGTTTATCCTTTGAATCTTTTAATTTACCAATACCATCTTCTAATTCTTCTTCATCAAATTTATCAACGATTTCATCTAAAGTGATTTGTAATTCTTCTCTATGGGTAATTCTATCTTGTGTAGATTTTTTATCCGATTGGATTGTATCTCGTTTGGTTTCGAGTAATTTTAATCGTTTTTCAAGTTCTTCGATGGATACTCCACTATCTGCATTTAACTTTACAATCTTCTCATTTAGAGATATAATCTTTTTATTTAAAACTTCTTCTTCATCTTTAAGAGATTTTTGATTCATCTCATAAAGTTTGTACTCGTTTTTGTTTGATTTTAAATCAGTGTCGATTCCCGCTAATTTTGTTGTAAAATCATCACTCTTAAATTTTCTGATAAGTGTTGCATTATCTCTATTCTCATCAGATGCTTTCTGATATAGTTTATCAAAGATGTTTACACCAATGAATTGAGAAAGTATTTCTTTTCTTTCACTTTGTGATTTATCTATAAAGAGTGCATTGTTTCCTTGTAAAGATAGTGCAGTTAGAACGAAATCCTCGAATTTACCCAAATACTTCTCTATCTCCTTATTAGTATCTTTTCGTTGTTCACCATTAAGTGATTCAATAACTCCGTTGTTATCTCTCCAAAAATCTACATCTACTTTTACCGATGTTGCTTTTCTAACATACTTGGCTCTTCTTTCAATATAGTAATTAATACCATCTATCTCGAAGTTAAACTTACAATAGAAGTTTGTCTTACGATTATTAATGATGTTTTTAGAGATGTTTGTACGAGAAGTCTTATCATATATACAAAAAGATAATGCATCGAACAGAGAGGATTTACCAGAAGCATTTGGAGCAAAGATACCAACGATACCTTGTGCCTTATCAAACCTTACTTTATTATCCTCACCATAGGAGAACATATTAGAAAACTGAAACTCTTTTGGTGTCCATAAAATGTTACCCATCATATCTGATTCATCAATATGTGAATTCAATTCTGAGTTTATTTCTGCTATCTTATCTAACTCTTCATCTTCTAAAAGATATTGTCTTTCTAAGTAATCTCTGATTAGTTGGTTTTGGAATGTTTCATTCTTAACATCACCAACGATATTTTTGTTTACCTTTTGATTTGTTTTTAATTGTCCGATTGTATCGGTTCTAGTTACAGTAACTTCAGCAACTTTGAATAACTTCTTTAGTTCAGTTATTCTTCTTTTCATATCAGAAGCTTCTGTTTTAGTAAATCGTAAACGTAATCTTGGATACCTTGGAAGTTTAGTATCAATTTCATCATACACCCATTGAGGTATCTTACCATCAACTACATCAACTGTAAGAAATCCATAATCATTATGTAGATGATGTTCTGTAAAAGTTCTTGTGGGAATATCCCAAAGTAAATAACCATGATTTTCTAATAACTCTCCATGATTCTGTTGAACCATAGAACCTGCATATGCAATATGTTCATATCCCTCACCAAAAGTTTGTCGTTTGTGAATATCACCCAACATAGCCATATCGAATCCATCGAACATATCCACTTGGAATGAGTTAGAGGAAACGGTATAGCCAATATCTGTTTGAGCTTTGTTTACTGGTCCATGAAAAAGACAGATTGTATTTTCTCCATCAACGGTATCTCCTTTAGGCCAATTTTCTTTGTTATCCAATATAGAATAGACACAGAAAGTAAGATTATGGATATTGTAAATACCAGTATCACGAAGATAATGAATTCTATCATTTCCAAGATTTTCGATAATAGGTGTGAGTACATCAAGTCTGTGGGAATTATTTAAATTACAATCGTGGTTACCTGTGATTAACACAGTTTCTCTTAACTTTGCACACTCGGTGAGAAACCAACTTATTTCGTGTACAAGTTCAGGTGACATCTCAGTTTTAGCATGAGCAATATCACCAGCAATATAAATGAGGGAATCCTCAATTTTATCTTCTTTAACTTTTTTTAGGAATTTTTTGAATACCAATCTGTATTCATTGTGCCTTTGTAGATTTCTAATGTGTAAATCTGCAAGGTGGTAAACCTTATTTATTATCATAAACCTTTTAATTTTTGTGATATAATATCACTAAATCCTGTTTGCTTGGATTCTTTTAATTTATTATTAACTTCTGAAAATCCCATATCGGATGCATCTTTACCTATTGGGATAATGTTTTTTGTTTTAATACCTTGATTGGTAAATTGCATTGTATAATGTAATGCTTGTTGTTGTGCATCTTCATCTAAAAATATATTTATAGCTTTTACTCCCTTTTTATATATATTTTCATTTAGTTTTTTTGGTATGAATTTACCAAGTATAGGAATTGCATTACGCTTAACTGCCATAGCATCAAATACCCCCTCTACTAAAGTTATAGGTTCATCCCAATTGATTTGGTTTTCAAACATTATAACATTTTTAGAAACAGGTGGATTTTTATATTTAAACGATTCATCAGGAAATACTGAACGTGCTATGAAGTAATTAATTCTATTATCAGAATCATATGATGGTATGATAATACGACCTGCATAGTGTCCTCCATCACAATAACCAATATTATATCTTGTAATATCTTCTGTAGTAAGATTACGTTGTTTTGCATATTCAACTACTCTCTTAAATGTAGGGTTAAAACCATCTGGTACCTTTAATAGTGATTTAAATTCACTAGGTAACCTAAGTTCTACCTTTTCTTCTTCAGATTCTTTCGAATAAACTACGTAATCATCTCCATAGATTTCATATATTTTCTTTAACTTATGTGTATTTACATTAAGTCTTTTTAATAATCTTTGTATTCGTTTTCCTTTTGCATCACATACCCAACAATGCCATTGTTGTGTCTTTAAGTTAATTTGTAACTTTTTCTTATGGTGATGACAAAAAGGACAATGGTGAGCTTGTTCATCATTTTTCATAGATGTACCAATCCCCAAAGTATCATTTAATATATTAATAACCTCTTGTCTTTCGTGGTGAGAAAGCATATTTTATCTTTTAATAGTGTAAATATACGAAATTAAATTCATATATCCTAATTTTTATTAATATTTTTTTAGTAATGAGTTTTAGACATAGTAAAATGTTTCTATTCATACACTCTAATATACGAAATTATTCTGTAATATCCAAGTCTTTTCTAAAAAACTTTCCTAATAAGTTATCATTTAGTGATAATTCATCAGCCAATACGTTATGTGAGAACTGCTCCTGTAGTTCGTAATAAGTTAAAGATTTCTTATTTGAGCAGAATTTAAGTATTTTTAATTCAATCCTATCATTAGAAGGTGGATTCGGTCTTCCATCTTTATCAAACCAACCACTAACGGTTTTGTTAGAAGAGCGATAATCTACCCACTTAGATTCTTTGGTAACCATTTCATATTGCTTCATTCTTTTATCATTTAATCTAGCAATTTCTTTTTTACCGAATTTTCTTTTACGAGTAGATGTTACTTGTTTTTTACCGATATAATATTCACCAGTCAATCCATTTGTTATTTTATATATAAACCCATGTGTACCTTCTGGCATATCATGTAGTTCATTTATTACTCTACCTTGGTAAGTCCATGTCATAGTTAAAAATTTTGAAATCATCTTGATACCTTTCTTTTACCCAATCAACCATCCATTCTTCTGTAAAGAAATTATTATAATATTTTTCTTGATTTAAAGTAGGATGTGTATCGTAAATTGGATTACGGTTAAGATGCGGAATATTTGAATTACAATTTATTGTATTTAATATGTGTTTTACATCGTTCCCATAATTTTCATAATAGGCTACGTATGATATTTTTCTGTGTTTTGTCTTTCCCGCATTAATGTAGTAACTTTGGGGTAGAATCCATTGGTGAAATGGATTTGAATTTTTTAAAAACTCACCGAATGTATAGTTGTGTGTTTTCTTTCTAAGTTCGTGATTATATGCCGATGCAATTCGTGTGTATGGATTCCTTACAATTGTAAAAATGTAATAATCAGATACATCATCAACCCATCTAATAGAATCATGACCTGTGATTTGATTCGTACCACCTATTTTTCGTATGATAGAAGATAATGATGTTCCACCAGTTTTAGGTATATGAATAAATGCCCATTTTTCAGAACTATTTATCAGTAAACTCAAGTTATTAGATTAACGTTCTACTGAATCAGAATACTTTGCAAGATTCAATTTACCACCACGAGCCGTTGATAATGCTTTATCATCTTTATGTAGTTTGTTTCCACCATCTTCTGCTGAAATTGGTGTCTTATCTTTAGATTTATCTGCTAATTTTGCAAATTCTGATTTATTGTACATGTCTTGTATTGATGCCATAATATTGTTTTGTTTTATTTCTAATATATTAAAACCTTCTCATATAAATATGGTGAATTTAATAAAACGGTTTCTAATTAATTACTAAGTATCTAGTCTAACTAAGAAGTTCATGTCATAATCAGGTAGATTTTTTATTGGCTGTGGTAGTTTTGCGATTGCAATCATATCACCAGCTTTATCATAAATCCCAATAGTTGATATAAAGGGTGCTAGATATGAACCTGTTGGGTCATATGATGCAGATGTATCGTAATCATCCCATGAACCACTTATTGATGGATTATACGAACCACTAATATATGGGGTTTGTTGAATATCATCAACTACTGTAATTTTTTGTGTACCTCCCACTATTCCAACATCTGATGTTATTTCGGTTTCATATGAGCCACTAATTTCCATAGTTACTGCTGATGGTGCTTGTGAAACATTAAACTCCCCTGCTTTAGATGTTAGTAATATTTCTAATTCACTAATAGTTTTGGTTGCTTTAAAATCCAATACATAACTACTCATTTGTGTTGCCGTATCATTTAGTATAATCAATCCCTCAGAGTATATCACATTACCAAATCGTAGTTGGTCAATATCTTGACCATCGAAATCTAACGCCAATTCAAACTGAATAGAACCCTCTTCTAAATCTATATTCATTACGTAAATGGTATCCGTATCTGAACCGAATGTCATCTTTACAAGTCCAGATTCCAAATCTATAGCAGGAACACCAGGTGTTGTAAATAGTGTTCCTATAAATTCCTCACCTTCCGAATCTACTATAATAATTTCACCAGTTTCAAAATTAATAGATGATAGTATGTATTTTGCAAATCTAGAAGTTATGTTTCCAAAACCATCATCTGTAAATTGTACATCATTTGTTAAATCTTTTAAAATAAGAGATTTAGGTTGTACACCTTCTCCATATTTTTTTTGAGGTAGTGAGATTACATATCCTGTTGTACCTATTACTCTTTCTTGGCGTTCACCGATGTTTTCCATAACACCATGTAATAAGAAAGGATTGGATATCTCATCATAGTATTTGGATTTTATAGATTTAAATAAAGGGTATGTATATAACCCATTCTGCTTAATAGCGGTTTTTTTATCGAAGTCACTTTCCGTAGTGAATGAACCCGATATTATAGGATATTCATCACTCGAAACTGTCCAAGATTTATGAACTTGAAATGTCCGTTTGGAAATACTTGATTTTGGTATTGTCTTTAACATATGGCTTTAACTCCTCTATATAAATATACTAAAACAAAAAACCTCACTTTGTGGGTGAGGCTTTTCTTTGATTAGGGGGTTACTAGTTTTTAGAAATCTAATTTAACTTTTATCAATACTTCTTTATCATATGATTTAGGAATCGGTTGTGATGTTTTAGCCACCGCAATGATTTCATTTGCATCATTCATTAATCCAATTGTTGTAATAAACGTTCTTGGGTCTTTTTCAAATGTTGGTTCAACGAATGAATTATCAGATCCAGTTACGAATGTAGGATTATTTGAGAAGTTAAATTCTCTGTTTGTTGCTCTTACAAAGTAATGTGAAGTAGAAACGTTTTCTGTTCTTCTTGCTTGGAAATCATTTCCACCTTTAATAGCGTTATGTAATAAGAAGTGATTTTGTCCTTCATACGAAGTTCCTGTGTAAAGACCAGCTCCACTATTAGAACCACTATCTATCGATGTTCCAATTAAATCATGTATAGCAGATGGGTTAAGTAGTACTAATCCTTGGTCTGGATAAAATCTACCCAATCCAGCTCCATTTGAAGCAGTTATAGAATTAACTGTTGCTTCGTTTTCAGTTCCTAAATTAAGTGAACCACTTGCTACATTAAATACTCTACCTGCTTTTCCAACATCATCAGAGAATTTCTTACCACTATCATCAATAAGGGTGTGTGTTCCTGTAGAACCACTTAAAATGATTGACCAGTTTCCGGCATCCATTTTCTCTTTATATCTTGCTCTTGCAACATTTACAACATAAACATCATTTGAATTGGTTTCTGCACCAAGGTTATCTGTAAATGTGAAGAATTCCTCACCAGCATCTAATAGTATAGATTTGTATTGTGCGTAAGTTGCTTTACTTGCTAACGTTGATGAATCAGATGTTGTTAAATCAACAGAACCACTTGCGTATTTATGTCCATATGCGATTGCATATTGTACGGCTGCTGAAGCATTTGCTGCAGGATCCTTATCATATACATTAACATAATAATTTAAACTTGCTTCCGTTTGAGTAGATGATGTATGAAAAGATTCTAAACTTCCTGTATCTCCACTCCAAAGACCAGTTGTTACAACTTCTATCTTTCCATTTACTTGATCAAATTCACCAAATCTTTTATAGATGCCATTAGAGATTGAACCTCCAGTTGCACCTAATTTATCACCACCTGATAGATATTGATTGGTAATTTTCATTATTTGCTCGGAGGTCAAATTACCTTGATTAGCATCTAGGTAGTTTGCTAATTCTTGTGATAAATTCGTTCCAGCTTGTCCGTTTATTTGTGCCATGTTTCTTTTTTCTCTCTATTAGTTTATTTTATTATTAACTACAGTCCTGAAGCTCTTCTATCTCCTCTACTAAATGGAATCTTTTGTATTACAGATACAGGTATAGTTTGTGAACCACCTGTTTCGTTTCCGTAGATAGTAATAGTTGTTTTTATACTTTGTGTTAAATTTGGATTTGGGATAAAAACAAAATTTAATCCAGTTTCAATAGCCGCAGTTGCAGTTAATTCATCACCCAAAAATGTTGGTGTTGTTCCTTCTCCAGCTGCTAATCCTTGTCCAACGATAGAACCTGCGTTCTTGTTAGCCAATATCATAGTATACCCAGCTTGTGTATTTCCACTAGGTGAGGTTGTTGGAGAAAGTGCTACTTTACCAGAATCAGGAGATACCCTTAAACTTGGAATACCAAATTCTACCTTTGGAATCTTAACAGTTCCTTTTGGTAGAGTTACCAATTTATATTTTAATACCTGAGTTTCATCAGGTGATGCCTCTGTAATCGGAATCGCTTTGATTGCTGCATCATAATAAGCACTACCCTTTGGATGTGCTGGTTCATATAATGTGTAATCTATCTCATCATCACCCAATGCGAATTTTGAGATACTAAGTCCTTCACCAGCTGCTAGTTTCTCTCTACCCTTTTTGGTTAAGATAGCATCTACTGTTATTTCTGCGTTATTTAAATAAGCCATAATGTAATTTTCCCTTTGTTATTCAATATATAAATATAAGGATTTAATAAAATACTATAATTTATAAATTATTTTTTGTTATTAATCAACTTCTAATATAGGTTCACCACTTCCTCTACCACTATCTGATACTCTTAATGTATTCGGATTAGTTGTAAATGAAACTACAGGAGAACCTCCATCTAAAGTAGTTTTACTTGTTTGTTTAGAACCATTTGAGAATGAATTTTCTAATCCACGTGTTAAATCTCCAACGTTTCTGTAATGATATGGTACATAACCATCTAATGGAACAACACTAACGATGTTATCACCTGCGATTGAACCAGAATCTTCAAAATTTCTGAAACTTAGTTTTTTTCGTTCGAATGTTTGTGTTACAAAATGTCTTCCCATCGATGAATCTGAGTAATTTATGTTTTCAGGTACTTCTACTTGATAACTTTCTGTTATAACATCAACTCTTGCTCTAACTTTAAAGAAGTTATTATCATTATCTATTTTAGTAATAATTGCATGTCCATTTTGTCCATATAATCCAAATCCAGCTACTGTTAGTGAATCAGGCTCCATACCAATTTGATTAAATACACTTCCATCATACTCACCTTGAACAGAACCAGTAACAGCGGCGTCTACTATGAATGAAATACCTCCCATATCAGAACCACTATTTGTTGTAATGAATCCTTGTTCTTTTGTTAAGTTGTTTATATTCAATACTGCATTAATAGATTTATTAGAACCTACTAAATTAGTTGAATCCGTTGAATCTATCAATCCAATAAAATCATTCTTATTACCTTTTAACTTAGTATCATCTTGTGCAGATAATTTACCTGATATAACACTATCTGTAGAATCGATGTTGTGTTCTATTACTACTGTTCCTTCATGATTATGAGCTGATGCTGATGTGGGTCTTTGTTCTATCTTACTTCTTTCAAGAATGTGAGGAGAAATTAATATACCAGTTGCCACCTTTGCTCTTGCAGGTACTAAAGATTCCAATACATCAAATAAAGATTTATCTACATATCTAACTAATTGTATATATTCACCAATATTTAAATTATATCTTTCAAAATAATAATTTCTTAATTTAGATAGTTCACCATATTCTTGCTTAAAAGCATCTTCTGGATCTCCGATATAATTATCTATTTCAAAACCACCTAGTGATTTCATAATATCTAAATTAATTTCTTTTGTAGGTGAGAAAAACAATCCTAATTTATCAGAATCAAGTGGTGCTGAATCTAGTGATTTTTTAGTAGCTCTACTTCTATAAGATAAATCTGTTATTTTAGTTTGAGTTTCAAACCTTATCTTGTTACCTGGTGAAAATCCACTCGATGGTACTTCTGCTGTTACATTTCTATCATACACAACATATTGGTGTGGATAGTCTGTAATTGATGTAAAGTTGGAAGCAGTTGCAAATGAACTATATGTTGTATCTATTGAAACATTCTTAATAGAGGTATCCCCACTCGAACTTCTATCCTTTGGATATTCAAAATCCAATCTAAACAACAAATCCTCTGTTGATGATGATATGTGATTTCCATTAATAGATTCTGGTAATAATGTATGATTTTTAATTACGGATTCACTCAAAGGAGCTGACCATAATCTAAATTCATCAATAGAACCTGTTAACGTAGAACCACCAATTGTTAATACATTTCCAGATTCCCACCCATTACTTGCAGTTGGAACTGTAAATGTACTAAAAGTACTGTTTCGTATTCTCCCATCCAATCCTTCTTTTAAATAAACAGTATAGGTATCATCAGTATCTCCAATGCTTCCTGTTATTCTATTGATTGCTATTTGTGTATATTCATCATTAAAGAATGAAACTTGGTCAGTTGAAGATGATACATAAGTACCATCACTCAATATATTAAAAGTTAATTTAGCTAGTGAACCAGATTCAGGATAATCTACATCAAGACTCCATCCTGTTGTAGTTATTAATCGTTGGTCTTTTTTCTGATCCGTGTTTAATCTAAACTCAACAGAATCAGGATATTTATCTTTATGAGATTTCCACGGTACTATTATGGAATCACTTCCAGTAATATTAATTGCAGATGTTCTATCTTCGTATGTAAATGTACTCGTTCCATTACCAGGCTGAGGTCCACCAAACTCCATCACAGTCAACATTGATTGTGGTATACCATAACAACTTAATGCTGCGGATATTGCTCTTCGTGTACCTTTATTTTTATGTAAATACGGTAAGTTATTTAATAATCTTCTCCATACTTCATTTTGTCTATCCTTACCACTCATTGTGGTTGAAGTAGAACCATCTGCGTTTTTACCAAACGCATATTCCCAAAGTGTCTGAGATTGAGCACCCATATCAGCATCCCAACCAAGAGATTCCAACATGTGATAAATTAACTTATCATTAATTCCGTTTTCAAACTTATGTTCTAATTTCTTTGATTGATTCAATCCCTTTATATGTAACCACAACACATCAAAGTGCTGTCCTACCATATCAAAGAATAACGGGAAAGTAGAACCTTCTGGATCATTTTGTATGTGGAGTGGTAAGTTGTTAACCAATCTAGAACTATTATCCGAATCATATTTAGAAGCACTCATAATTGTATCATCATACCATTTCAACACACTTTGATGTGTTGATGCTGATAATTCATTTTGTCCTGCTCCTGGATAAGTAATATTACTTATAGATGAACTCGTAAATAAGAATTTTTCAAAAGAATCAAATCCCTTTTTAACTTCAGTTATCTTACCAAGTGTTCTTTGTGCTTCATTTGTTACTGCAACTGAACTAGTTACTCCTCCTGTAAGATTACTTGCTACTCCTCCAAAGTTAATAGAACTTCCTGATACTAATCCATTATATCGTTCTTCATATGATTGAATTAGTTTAACTTTATAAACAAAATTTTCAACCCTTTCTTCTGCTGATGAATATTTTACAAAGTTAGTAAAATCAATTGACCTACTAGGATGTTCTAACGAATATGTTCCTGTAGTTCCATCACCTTCTATTAATTCTAAATCACTTGTAACAAAGTTTATATTTAAATTTTCTAATGAGAATTCCGAAGATGATACAAATTGATTAACAACATCAGTTGATGTTTGTTGACCAGTTGCAATTAAATCATCTAAAACTTGATAACCAATTACATCATTTGTTTCTAATGCAAAGTTGGGAGTTAAAGGTATACAGTTTTTTGAAATATCATCAACTATTGTAATTTGGTCAATTATAGGTATTGCCTGTAATTTTGATATCCAAAGAGTATCATTTAAATTAATATTTGGAGGAAGTGGTTCATATAGTTTTAATACTAATGACTTCTCTTCATTTATTTTTACTTTAGTATTATTTTCTAAATTGTCCTGATACGTAGATAGTGTTTCTGTATCAATTCCCCACGTTGCTATTAACTTATTATTACCTTCACCTAAATGTAGATAATGAGTTAAGAATGGAGATATTGAATCTTGAAATATAGAAGAATCAAAACGATTTACAAATGCAGATTTGATATCAGAAATAACATCACCTCTTCGTAGATTTAAATCTCCTTTTTCAAAAGAAATACTAACTTTTTCAATCTTACCCTCCGTTAGTGAATCACCTTCAGTATTAAATGGCACTAAGAGTAAATCAAATTGTATTACTCCCTTAACCTCTATTGGTTTTATGCTTACATTATTTAACTTTTGTAAAACATCTTTAATGTTAAATGAAGCTACACCTGTTTCTGAAAATCTACCTAATGATGCCGAATTGTTTTTTGTACCGGCATAAATGTAAATATAATTCGTATTGATAGATTGCCAACTTATATCAAATGGAACATTGTTTCCTTTAAAATCTGCTCCAACAATATTTTGTGGGTAATTAATATTTGTAATATCAGGACCAGGTAAAAATGCTCTACTTTCAACTGTTACTGATATTTTTTCATTTTGACTACTACCTCCTTTATTAGATACCGCTTGTAAGTAAATTGTATAATTACCCACACCATTATAAAAATCAGAGTTTTTTAATGATAAACTACCATTTTTTTCAATTTCTCTTCTTGTTGTACCAAGAGTGTAATATACTTTATCCGCATTAGCACTTCTATATGGTATATTTACTGATGTATTATCTGCTAAGTTAAGTTTAACTTGGTTGATATCAGCAGCAATAGTTGGTGCAACTGGAGATGGTTCTACTGCAACTTTAGTAGCATTAACTACAACATTGGTTTGACCTGGAACTAAATCAATAGTCAGTTCTTTCGTCTTATTAGTTTGACCCTTTCGATTTTGAGGTGTATTGTATGTAAATGTTACAGTATGTGTAAAATCAGAAATACCAACCGAAGAGAATGTTACAGATGGAGGAGTTTTACTATTTTCTGGAAGATATTCTAAATCAACATCTCCATTATCTATTAAAAACCCACTCCTTCCCCATGATGTTTTATATTGAATTATATTATCCGCTGAAACAAAACTTTCTATACTTAATTCAACTGGAGTATTAACAATAGGATCTTCTTTTGGGTCTTCCTTTACAATAACTTTTGTTAAATCAAAATCTAAACTAGCAAACTGAGCTTTATTAATAGTATCAGTTACTCTATTTATTTGATTTAAAAGTGGAACTTCTTTTCCGTTCTTCTGTAATCTAAACTCATAATAATCAAATTCTATTAGACTAACTGGTCTAGGTCTTTTTGGAGTTGTACTTCTAGTAGGAGAGGAATATCCCAAATCTCTCTGATTAGTTCCACGATTATTAGAATCGTTGAATCTAAAATCATCATCATATTCTGATCCATATAATCCAAATCCTCTATCATTGTACTGATTCCCACTTCCTCTAATGGGAATGAGTTCTTGTTCATCAAAATCAACAAAATCATCAAATTTGGTAAATGAATTATCAGATACAACCGGTGCTACGGTTTTAGTAAATTTCTTTTTTACAGAAAATAATTTATATTCATCTTCTGAAAGATAACCGGCTCTTGCTATTTTAAAATACTTTGGTGTTAGAAGTTCTTTTCCACTATATGCATATGTTTTAGCTGGTGTTGATAATGTATCTGTACCATTTAGTACAATAGTACCACCATTATTTGAAGTAACATTAACCTGTATAGTTCTACTTTCTGATAATACTGCTGGTGGTTTTGATGGGTATTTACACCCCACGTTTACAGTTGCATTGGGCATATAATTTGTTGCGTTTCTATCAGTACACCCTCGTATGATTTGTTGTGTACTACTTCCACCACCATTATTTCTTACACCTCCACCTGTATAACCACGACCTCCACCACCAGAGTTTTGATTAAAGTCTACACCCTCACCACCACCATTGAGGTTTCCACCACCACCAAAGTCGGAGTTGTCATCATATCCTCTATTAAAACCCCCCTCTTCATTTTGGAGGAACTCGTTTCTTCTAACTGCCATGTATATAAATATGGTTATTTATTATTGTTATAACATCCTTGAATTGTTGGGTGATAGTCTTAAAACAGTTTCACTTCCACGTCCTCTACCAAATCCCATTCCTAATCCAAATCCTCTATCATTTCCATTATCATAATTTAAAAATTCCTCATCAGTTCGTGTGAATCCACCACCACCTCCTCCGGATCCTCCTCTAGTGATTTGAATTGGCGGTGGTGTTGGTTTTGGTGGTACTGGTCTAGGTATTGGTTTTGGCTTAGGTCTTGGTGGTATTGGTTTTATAACAACAACCGGTGGTTTTGGTTTTGGTTGTTGTGTAACACACGGTCCTAACTCAATACATACAATACCAGGTCCTTTTGATATAGAACCTTTTTGAGCACATATGGTTGTTGTATCACCTGGAAGTAAGTTACTAGATGTTTTAGTGTTACCTACCGCATCTTTATATGTTACGGATAATGGTACTTGAATTACTAGTGGTTCAAGTGGTTGATAATACTTATTTTCTTCAAACCCACCCAATCCATAATTAGTTTTGTTTTGACGATAAGGTGCACCTGATCCATAATACTGTCTTTGTTCTTCACGTATTAAGCCCATTGGAGAAAGTATCTTTGGGTTGTTGTTAGAATTTCTAACACTATACATACGAGTTGTTGTTGTTTTTACTGGCTTGGGTACTTCCCTAACATCTCCTATGAATTTGAAACTATTTATATCATGTGTAATCTGAAACGAATCATACTCAACTCCTTTAATAGTTTTTATATTTCCATTTTGTTTATATTTGATATTAGCAGTTGCAGACCATACATAATAGTTTTTCCCAACGGTATCGATTCTACCTTCATACTTACAGGTACCATTATCTTCAGTTGCATTTCTGTTGTAATTAAGTGCAGATGAATCCATACAACCTTTTATTGTTGGTGGAACTTCTTCTACTACCTCTTCTACTTCTTTATAGACACAACTACCATCGTTATCTTGGGCTAATGAATTATAATTCTCTGCCTTTGGGTCTGTACAACCCCTTACTCGTGCATTAACTTTATCTGGAACAGTTGAGGTAAATGATGAATTGGATGTAACAGATTTTAATATCTGAGAAACCTTATCCATTGTTATTTGCTCCTCCTTACTTAATACATTATCCTTTTGTATATCTCGTTTTGGTAAATAGAAATCTATACAATTAATTAAAGATTGCTGTGCATCTTGTTGTAATTGTGAAATTGATAAATCAATACAATCTGATTTATCTCCCAATGAATTACCATAATTTACATCATTAATACTCCAATTTCTATTTGAAGAATAATAATTCATTGATTCAATAAATTTTGCTTTAATTCTGTTTATTAATATTTCAAAACTAGGTATCTTAAATTCTGTTTTAATTAAATTTATATACTCAACACCATCACGTTCAGTTCCCTTTGACATTAAGAAATCTTGTAATATTTTTTCTAAATCTAAATTTTCAATAAAAACATTTATATAGTAAATTACATCATCTCTAAATGTACCGCTATCAAGAAATACAGATAATCTTTTTTCTAAATCTTTATTTTTCTTTTTCGCTCTATTTGGTAATAATCTAACCTCGGTTCTTGATGGTGAAATTTCATGTACCCATAGATTATTATCATCATCTACATCAGTTCCAGCTCTTCTATTTAAAAGAGTTACTTGTGTTTTAAATATTCCATTAGAATATCCTGCTTCTCTAATTAGCTTTTCAATATCTACTATAAATTCAGGAGTTCCATTTTTCTTTTTAGTAAATTGATTATCTGAAATTATAAAGTAATCATTAATATTGGCATCATCTAAGTAAATATATCTTACTAACTTACCGTCATCTCCTTGTGGTAGTTTATTTTCACTTGAATCAAATAAGATAAATTCGATCATATCAGAACAACCCAATCCAAAGTTAGATTTAGATATTTCCTTTTCAAATACCTTCCTATCTTCAGAGTTAACCTTATATCCCTTTCTATCGATAATCTCTTTAAATCCTTCTATTGCCATTATCCTTTTTTGTTTTTTCTAACTTTCCAAGTAAGGTCTTCTATTTTTACATTACCAGTACCATCTTCAAATTCAATTTCTATTTTAAATTTACCACTATAGTCTCTGGCTTTGTTACCCCACTTTTTTGGTTTTGGACTATTCTTTCCACCAATTGATTTTCTAAAGTAAAATGGTTCTGAATATTCTTGTCCTTGTTCAATATTTACATTTACTGATTGTTTCATTCCACTACCATCATTACCAAGACCTATTACTTTTCCTGAAATACCTCCACCAGATGTTTGTATTAATTTAATCTTAGTTATTTTCTTACCATCATCTCTAAGATTCTTTACCTTTACCACACCAGCTTTACCACTAGATTTTGCTTTTTTCCTTGCAGTTGTCCATTTTGCTCCGTTTTCTTCACCAGAATCCTGGTCACTTACAACTGCAAAATAAACATCATTACCAGCGGTTGGTGTTAATCCACTTGCTGCCGCCGCACTTTCAGCAGCTGCTCCTGATACTTGACTTTCTAGTTGTGATACAATACCCTTTTGTACTTCAAGGAGTTCTTTTAAGGTAGATTTTTGTGCTTGTAATCCTCGAACCTGTGCAGTAAGAGAAACTCTCTCTATACCTTCCTTAGTACCTTTAATAATAGATTGTTGGAAATCTGATAATAGTTTTGTAAACCTTTCATTAGCAACTTCAGTTTCATCCTCAGCTGCAGCTCTTTGTAGTAATGCGGAATCTTCTGATACTTCAAGTTGTGATATGATACTTCGTAATTCTTCAGTCATTGATCTCTCTGCATTTAACTGAGCTCTTATATCTTCAAGTTCACTTACCTTATCATCAAATCTACTTTGGAGTTTATTATACTTTTCTTTAAGTATATAAGGAGCTTTTTTAGGCTTCTGTTCTTTTATTAACTCATCAACCTTTACATCAAGAGATTTTTTTAGTTCCTCTTCGTTATATTTTGGTTTTTCTAAATAACCAGATGTTTCTCCACTAAATTTTTCTTGTTGTTCCGATATAACATCAAATTCATCAGTATCCACCCAATCAGATTTATACTTTACAGAATTTGGATTTTTTATATCTCGTATTGGTTTCAACCCATACTTAACAAATGGTTTTTGTTTTTTTATACTACTAATAGATTTACCTCTTTTTTTGAACTTAACAAATTGCTTTGCATCCTCTCTAGATATTCCAACTGGAACTTGTCTTCCACTCATTTTGCGCACCATGATAGAGCCAGTTTTTTTATCTCTGGTCTTATCTATTGCTTTAGAACCTTTTGATAAAAGTTCATTAACTCTAAAGTCTTCTGGTTTAGCTGCCATTTTATAATTCTACGGTAAATGTTAAATCTTTATCTTCAAAGTATTCTATTACACCATTTCTATTTATCTTTGTTTCGATGTAATAATCTCTATTAGTTTCCCAATTTGTTAAGTTTAATTTAAAGAAGTGTCCATTTTCATCACAACTAACTTTAGTATAGTTATCATCAAATGGTACAACTACTTCACCTGTTACTATATCTTTAATTTGATAATATGTTGTTGGTGGTAAATATTTTACATCAGTATAAGCATATGTGTTGGTATATGTTTTAAGAGGATATTTTTCTCTTGCAAAAACTCTTATTGTTGGTTTACTTCCTATTTTATACGTAGTTTTTAATCTTTTAAATGTTACGTGTATATCATCTGATGTAAGTTCTGTAAGAGAACCTGTATTATACGTAGAATCATCCCATCCTATTCTCAACTTAGGTTGGTATATGGTGTTTGTTTCTTTTGAAAAGAATTTTAATTGTCCATAATCTTCAGTATCGTTTTCTAATTCCGAATCATGTTTTAATATCAATCCATTATTTGGAATCGAACCAGATACCCATGCATTTATTGGAGTTAGTACATCCATTGATACATCAGCTGATTGATATGAAAATGATTGTGATGCAAATGATCCTGTTAACCACATACCTCCCTTTCCATTATGTGAACCGGAACTCTCCAAAGAAGCAGAACCAATTAACCAATTAGAAGAAGATGTTCTCTTATTCCAAGTAGAACCATCTGTTGATATTTTATCAAATCGTGTACCAATACCACCATCCCATGATTGTGAAATCGGATATGCATATATTGTATAATCAGTTGGTATTTCTATTGATTCACATTCTCTAAGTACTAAATCTGCCGATGATAATGTGATTTCTCCACTTGCAATTGAAGAAGATATTTCATTTGTATTAAATTGAATTAAGGTATGTGCAATATCTTTTAAATTACCATAGTATGTTTTGGATATTTCCAATATCTCATCTCTACCAGTATTTTGAGATGGTTGTTGTAAATAAATTGTTGAATCCTTTGATGCTGTTACGAAATAATACATTATACAACCCTCCCTTTTATATCTTTGTTAGGAAACTTAACTTCAAATACCGATGGGTCTAAAGATGGATAAACCATTTTACCTTTAGTTGCATCTGATATATTATATGAGTGAGATGAATAACTTCCTAAACATTTATTTACTATCTCACACTTTGGTACTGATTGAACTCCCTCAACACCTGCAATTAATAATTCTATTTCAGAAATATTAATAGCCATGTTAAATGTCCAATTATCTATATTAAAATAAGCTGCTAAGGCTTGTTGTACCTTAACCAATACTTCTCTTTTATTATATCCACCATAAACTCTAATTTCAAAATCAACACCTATATTTATTACAAACCCATCAATCAAATTAACACCATCGGTTAACATTCTATATTCACTAATGTATGTTTTTAGATTTTCCTTTACTGCTTGGTTTAATGTTGATATATTTTTATTATTATCATATCCAAGTATGTATAAGTTAATTGCAAATGGATTATTCTTCTCAGTTGAATTACTCTTTTTTCCACCTAAGAACTTGGTTACTTCTGTTTTTATTTCATCTTCTGTTTTATTAGAGCCACCAAGTGATTGAACTAATCCTGTAAATTCTTCAAGTGAATTTGGATTACTCAATATAGAAGCTGGTGAGTTATTATCCAACTCCCCATCTGGTGCACAATATGCTTTAGCAATTCCACCATACTTTGCAGGTAATGATAATGCTCTTACTTGATAATCTTTTCGTGTTACTGCTCTGTTTTGAGCTCCAAAGTTTGCAAGTGAATTTTCTCTAATTTCTTCTATCGTGTCGGCTCCTCTTCCTCCTGTTCCTGGCTCTTCGTTATCACAGGCTACTGAAGTCTTAGATGTGTTATATAATCTCTTTTCATCAGGTGTAAACGATGTACCATCTTCATCAAATGAAATTGTTTCAATATTATTTAATTCACCAACACCACAATTTGATTTTACTCCCCCTCCAACTAAATAAGATACAGTAAATACTCCCTTGGGTGCTTGACCATATGATTTTGTTTTTAGAAAGTTTGAAGGATCAAATGATGCTCCCATTTTATCAATAGAAGAATTAAGCCCCAATCCTACATTTTTAAAAGTAGGAACTAATTGTTCATCTGATGAGGTTGAATTTCCTGCTCCAAATACAAGTGTTGTTGTATTATTTGGATTTACTTTTGTTGTAAATCTTCTTGATGTTTTTAAAACTTTAAGAACATTTGGTACAGACTCTTTGAATTGAGCCAAATCTTTATCGTTTTGTTCTGAATTTGCATAATCAACATATACTAGTTCTTGTGCCAAATAAGGAACTTCATACCATTTATTACCATTAGAATCTCTTACATCGTAAATATCAATTACATTATTATCACCAATATTTATTTTAGAAAATTGAGTTGGTGTTGTACCAAAATCATATTGAATAGTTTTTAATTCTGCCGATTGTGCGTTTACATATTTTTTTAATAAATATGTTTTAGGTGTTCCACCATCAGTTTGATATATTGAAATTTCTCTATCATCTTCTACATTAAAATCCAATAACTCAGTTGTTCTAAATCTAGTGCCTGTTTTTGATGCAACAACTACCATCCCTTCTTTGATTCTTAAACAATATTCTAAATCAGGTCTAACATCTTCTCCTACTCCGATTGCTGGTACTGTTTGGTATACTGCGAGTTTAACAATAGCAGCTGCTGTTACTCTTGGTTTGTAACCAAGATATTCTGCAAGTGCAACTACATTTTGCTTATCTTCAGAATATAACATTAACGATTCTTTTAATGAATCATCTGTATAATAAGATAATACATCACCAAGATATGATGCCATTTCTATAAACATCATTCCAGGCGAAGCTTCGTTAAAATCAGAATAAGTTTGTGGGAAATATGTTTTTGCGTAATCAATTAAGTTATCTCTAAATTGTGAGAAATCTTTATTAAGGTACTTTATATCCCTACCTGAATTTGATTTTTTTGTGGTTTGATTTAATGCCATTTCTTTTTATGCCTCTATGTTGAATGTTAATTCCTGTGTTTCAAATTGTCCACCAACAGAAAACTTTAATTTTATTACTGCAGTATTTCTATCTTTCATTTCATCAGTCATCTGTACTTCTATTTCATCAATATCAATATATGGTAACCAAAAGTTAACACTAGTTGTTATTGCCGATTCTAGTTTTTCTTCTAGTACACCCTCTACAAGTGGTTCGAATAATAAACGTGCTAGACCAGTTCCAAAATTTGGTTGGAACGGTCGTTCTCCTTTTCTAGTTAATAGTAAATTTTTTAAATTACTCTTTGCTGCTTCAAACGAGGAATATGATTGGGCAAACATAGTACCGTTTCCTGGTTGTAGAGGCAAAGTAATTCCATACGCAGAGTTCGAAAACTCTTCGGTATCTTTTACTATCTTTTTATCTAGAATGTAAGCCATTTATTTATCCTTATCTTGTTTTAAACTTTTTAACTAATGCAGAATTATCTCTGTTTAAAATTCTATCTAAACCAGGTAATCCTGTTTGTACTCCTAATCCTGTTTTATTTGGCTGAGTTCCAACTGATTGATATCCCATCTTATGAGCCATCTGAGCTCTCATTGCTTCTGGTCCTCCCGCTCCTAATGATGTACTCATATTAACTGTTTGGTCGATATCTGGTTCTGCATCCATATAAGAAGGTATATGAGTATTTTCTTGAACTTGTTGTGTTTGTGGTGGTAAACTATCTAATACAGATGCTCCACCACCAGGTGTTCCACCACTTGCTCTTTGTGCTTTTGTAAATGGAGTTGTTTGATTCAATACTTGATTTAAAACTGCATTATTTGAGAAAGTTCTCTGTGGTGCTTGTGTTGTTTCTTGTATTGGAATATTCGTTGATGATTGTTCTCTAGTAAGGACTTCATTAGCCATATCAAATGGATCCTGTGTTTTCTTCTTTGATACCTTTTTTGGTACACCTGTAACTTCCAACAATCTTTTACTAACTTCAGCTTCTAAGATTTTAGGAAAAGTTTTAGATAAAAATAGTGATTGCTTTTCAGCAACTTCTACTTCAACTAGTGCTTTTATTACTTTAATTAATTGTTTGTTATTCATTTCTAATTCATGTTATCTTACTATAAATATATCTTTGTTGATTTTATGGTTCTTATACACACGATGGGGGTATTACAAATCCTAAATATTTTTTAGGAACTTTTTGAAATACACCACATCCGTTCCTACTAAAACCACCACCTCCAGTATTTCCTTCTATTGTGATAACTCCTCCTGTGTCGGTTACACCCGCAACAATACCAATGTGATGTGCATCTGAAGGACTACCATATAATACAGCTGCCCCTATTTTTGGTTCTGATGACCAATATCCCTTTGATTTTCCCCAACTCATCCAATTATCACAACTTGCTCCACCACTTGGAGTTTCCAATCCAGCTTCTTGCCACCATGTTGCTACAGCAGCTGCACACCAATAGTACCCACTTCCATCTTTTTGTACTTTTGCTTGGTTGTTTAACCCAACGTTATCAAACATATCATCAATCCTACCTCGTTTGTTTAGTTGCTGTCCTCCTGGAAATCCTCCATAGTTTAAACCAGGTGGAGTTCCATATTCTAGTATACCAATATCTCGCTTTGCAATTGCAACTACTTTAGTTCCATCTTCACATTTATATTTATCCGGAGTATTTTCTTCAATTTCTGATAATTCCTCATCTGATAAATTAACAGGTGCGGCATTTATTTCACCGGATGAAATTTCACTTGATTTTAAATTAGAATATTCTTTTGCACTTGACCTACCAGAAGCAGGTAATGATGTATCATTGGCAACCGAATCCGCTTCTGCTTTTTCTAATTTTGCAGATTCTATCTGAGCTGGTGACATCAATACGTTACTAATTGCATCTACTACTACTGAAAGTACTCTATCAAGAAAACTACTTTCAGAATCACCTGGTTTTGATGGAGCTCCAGGTCCTGCAGGTGGAACAGTAAACCCAGTCCATGATAATACACCAGGTGCAACAAATGGTGGTGCACCAGGATATAAAGATATTGTCATATATAATCCTGAAGTTGTTGGTAGGTGTGATACCATTGATGCAATAAGTTTATCTAAAAATTCACCAACATCATCAGTTGGGTTAAGTGGTCCTACAGGTGTCCAAGTTCCTGGTGTAGTTACAAATGCCGCAGTTGTTGATATATTTAACATAGAACCTGGTGCTGGAATAATTGGTGGAATTCCTGTTACCAATGTTGCACCCGTCCAATAACCAATTACACCCTTTCCTATATCATCTGCGAAAGTATGTAATCCTTTTGTTTTTCCAAGTGCAGTTGTACATGCAAGTGTAACTAAAGTTTGCATTAATGCAATATTTGGAGTTTGTATTGGAATATTATTTACAGTTTGCAATCCTCTCCTAATACACATATCATATTCTGAAGTAATCTTTTGTGCAAATTCAGGAAATGCTTTTATACCATCCTGATTTTTCATGTATCTCATCATATTTGATTTGAATATTGCGAAAGACATGATTTATTCTGTATAATTAAGTGTGGATAATATAGTATCTAATTTAGATTTAATCTTACTGAAATCACCACGATTGTTTGGTCCTAACATTGTAGGTCCACATGGTGTTGAAAATATTTGAGCATTTATGGCATCACACAATTCTGCAAGAATATCAATAAGAGTTTGTCCTCTTGCAAGGGGTTCTGCATCTGATTCCGTATTTAAATAAATTTCTCCACTTCCTCCTAAGAAATACATGTTGTTATCATTGGTAGTTGTTCTATATTCACCATTTAAATCTATTTCAGCACCATCCAATCCATTATCAATTGTTAATTTACCATCAGATATAAATGAATAGTTTCCTTTTGAGTAAAATAACATTTCAGAATCTTTAGATGATAAAATAATTCTACCACTATTAATAAGAACTTGGTCAGTTCCCTTTAATTCAGGCTCTTCTGCATAGATTGGAGATGTCTCCATCGGAGTATCAATTTGACCAGGAGTAAATTCTAATAAGTGTTCTCCACTTGATAATACAATAGTTGAACCATCATCGATAATATCTTCATATAAAGGTGTACCAATTTTAAGCTCTTCTAAAGATTTACTTCCTTGTCTATTTCTTATTACGATTGTTGGAGCTAAAACATTATCTACATTATTATAACCACTAAAACGAATTGATTGTCCAAAACGAGATTGTATAACTTTATCTCCTTCGTAAAAATTTAAATGGTTTACCTGGGTTCCTTTAAAATATTCATTTTCTGGAGAATCAGATGCTCCTCCTGCTCCATTTGGTGTACCTGTTTGTGATGTTGTTGAATACTCACCAGCTCCACCATCACTTGCATCTTCTTTATTAGGGTTCATTATCTCATTTACACCCTCAACATAATTTCCGGTATTAAGAGTAAAACTACTAATTCTCTTATAAACAAGTTCTCCGTTTCCACGTTTAAGTATTTCAACGGATTCACCAATAATAGGTAATTCTAAGTTTGCATAATCATGTGGTGCATAAAATCTAAGTTGTTCTATCGGAGACATATTGTCATCCAATCTTCTAATTTTAGCAAAACCAATTTCGTATGTGTTTCTTGTATCGTTTTTACCAACACCCAAATCAATTATAGCTTCATGCTCATCGTTGGTAATCACATCAAGTACAATCCCCATAAGGACAGGTGTTTTTGCTCTTTGTGTTCTAATGGACGGTGATTGTGATAATCTACTCATTGTTTTTTACTTTTTGTTTTAACTCCTCTACTTCATTAGTAAGTTCATCAACTTTTATATCCTGTTCATCAGCGACCTGAGAAATAGTTTCATCTAATTGTTTTAGTAATTGTTCTTTTTCATCATCAGAAAGAAATCCACTATCTCCATCCGATGCTTGAGCCGCTCCTATAATCCTTTGTGCGATTGCTGCCATTTTTATGAGTGAATCATCGTTCTTAACAGCTGAATCAATTAAATCTCGTATAATCGGTCCCATTGCCATCATATCAGGTGCATGACGGACAAGTTTTCTCATTTCAGCAATTAATTCTGATATCCTTTGTTTTTTAACTTGTTGGTTATCATAGATATCTTTAAACAACCCACCTAAGTTTTTTCCTGGAAATAATTCAAATTCTGTACTCATAATTTTAACACATTATCTTGCATATAAATATGATAAACAAAAAAACCTCACTTTTTAAGGTGAGGTTTTCTTTAATGTACATTTGTAGAAAGGTGTATTATGCCTTCTTTTTCATGATATGGTATATAACTCCAGCTCCTACTAAACCTAGTAAGCCTTCATTACTTAATGAACCTATAATACCCATAATGTTATCCACTACTGATACTTCAGGCCAAAAAGGAATCTGTGCACCTTTGAATAATACTTCCAATACTACTCCAAGAGCAATGATACTAATACCAATTTCCGTTAGTGATTTTGCCCAATCACCTATTTTTTTTAGAAATTCCATATTGTTGTTCTCCTTTGTTTTTATGTTAGAATTGTATAACCTCTTCCTTATTCAAAACATCGGACATGTCAAGAATAACTATGGTATATATTATAAAAAAAGTTACGATATATATTTTATACCCATTTAAAGAAGTGTGTTGGGGGTTTATATATTTATGTATAAAAAAACCCCACCAATTGGAGGGGTATTTTGTACTAACCACTTTGTTATACGATTAGAGATTTTCGAGGGAATTTATAACCTATTATTAGTATCCTCTATCTTACAATAAGTATAATATAGTTAATTTAAAATTTAAATTATTTTCTTTTTTACAATATAATTGTTAAGTATTAAAGTATCCATCTCACAATTTAAAAATGTTTTAATTGCATCAAGGGGTGTTAATACCATTGTTTGGTCTTTTAAATTAAAAGAAGTGTTAATAACAAGTGGGTACTCATTTATAACCTGTAACCGTTCAAGTAAATTATACATTCTTTTGTGTTGTGTTTTATTAACTGTCTGTATTCGTGCCGAATCATCTATATGAGTTATTGCAGGTAAATGATGTTTGTGTTCATCTCGTACTTTAACAACCTGATTCATGAATGGCACAGTATCGTTATAATCAAAGTATATTGAAGATGATTCTTCTAATACCATTGGTGCGAAAGGTCTGAACCCTTCTCTCTTTTTTATAACCCTATTTAAAATAGATTTCATTTGAGGATCTCTTGGATTGGCAAGTATAGAACGATTACCCAATGCTCTTGCACCAAACTCCATTCTACCTTCTACCCAACCAATTACATTTCCATCTACAATTTCATCTGCAACTATATCAATTATATGTTCAATTGATTTTCGTTCACCCACAACTTCATTCTCATATACTTTAAGAGCATTAATTACATCATCGGTAGTAAAGGTTGGTCCTAAGTATGGATTGGAATTATCAACCCTATCACCTGAAGTACTATATGAATAACGTAATGCACATCCAATAGCAGAACCAGCATCTGATGGAGCTGGTGGGATGTATAGATTTTTAAATTTTGTTCTTTTTAATATCTTACCATTTGCAGTTCCATTATACGCACAACCTCCACTTAAACATAAGTTTCGAGATGATGATAGTGAAGATGAATATTTTAATAAATTAAAAAAATATCTTTCATATATAGATTGTACAGAAGCTGCTAAATCTTTATGGTCTTGTGTAAGTGGGTCTTCTGGCAATCTATTCGGTAATCCAATTAACATTCCAAGTTTTTCATTGAACATATGAGTATCTGAATATTCATATGTAAACAAATCCATGTTTAATTTAAAGTTACCATCTTCTCCTGATATGATTGAATCAAATTTATCTATATACTTAGATGAATCACCATAAGGTGCTAATCCCATCATTTTATATTCACCTTCATTTGGTTTAAATCCCAAGAAGGCAGTAAATGCTGAATAGAACATTCCAAGTGAATGTGGAAATTTTATCGAATCTAACTTTTTAAGTTTGTTTTTTGTTCCTTCATATATAGTAGTTGTTTCCCATTCCCCAACACCATCAACAGAAACTACAATAGCATCACTATAAGGTGAAGTATAATATGAATAAGCTGCATGAGATAAGTGGTGTTCAGTAAATACAACATTTGTATTACTACCAACATAAGAATTAATATCTAACATTAATTCTTTATATGATTTTTGGTTTCTCTTAAGGATACCTTTTCGATTAAAGTAGTTTAATACTCCACCTTTTTTTGTAGAGGTTTCTATTCTATCTAATTTTTGAAAAGGAACTTCGTAAAAACAAATAGCATCTAAATCTTCTTTACTTATAGAGTATTCCTTAAATAACCAAGTAATTGTATTGTGTGGAAAAGATGAATCGTGTTTTATACCAGTGAATCTTTCTTCTTCACACGCTCCTAGTACTTTTCCATCTTTAATCAAAGAAGCTGCCGAATCATGATATCCACAACTTATTCCTAAAACATAACCGTTTATCATATATAACTATTTATATATAAATATTACAAATATTCATTATCTATATATGGATTCGAATCAATATCGTTATCCTCTTCTTTAGTTGACCAGAAATCTTTTTTTCTTGGTTCTCTAAATTCACCATATTCATGATAATCATTTAGCATTTTTTTCTGATGGGTTTTCATTACATTAACCACTTTGGTAATATAGTGTGTTTTACAATCAGTCATTTCTCTAATAAGAAGATATAAGTGTTTTTTATTGAAGTTTTCTATATACTCACTTCTACGAAATAATTCTAGTATAGCATCTGCTATTTGTAAATCTCTCTTTTTAGTAAAAATATAATTTAAATTTTTATCCCAATAATTTAACATTATTTGTTTAAATTCTTTAAATTCATTATTTTCCGATTCTTCATTAAAATCATTTTCAGGATTCCATGTTTCAGGCATTGCCGATAATAGTGAATTTTGCTTCCATCTTTTATAGTTACCATTGTTCTTTAAAATCAAATGGTTTTTTGCTATAATAGTAAAATACGAAAATGCCCTACCTTTATCTTCCTTAAACATATGTATCTTTTCTACCATAGTAGAAACTACTTCCGTTTGGATATCTTTTTTTGATACATCGAAATATGAAAACTTGAAAGTATTAAGAACATTTTCTGCAAGTTTTTCGAATGGATATTTAATTCGTTCTTCATATATTTTAGACCGTTCTACTGAATCGGATGAGTTATTATATTCAATTATTGCTTCTTGTGCAGGTGTACCAAAATATATCTTGGATTTTTTTCTTCTAGGTTTTGGCATATTTTTATATTTCGTTGTTAAGGTCTTCTATTAATTTTTTAAGTTCTATGAAGGTAACCCCTACTTCATCATCTTTTTCAAAAACTTCTCTATTATCAAGGTCTCTCATTTTCTGTAAAGTGTTTGCAATACGACCTCTAACTTCAGTTAGATTATCTTCAAACTGTTCGTTTTGTTTTAATAGGTTTCGAACTCCTATTAGTAGTACAATATTTAAGACTACTGAAATTCCTATAACAATGTTATAAGTAGTTAATAATTCTATCATGAATTTGGTTTTAATTTAATATCATAACCACTAAACTTATTCATATAAGAAGTGATTTTTGTTCCATTACCATCTCTAAAAACTTTTCCTTTTTTAAAGTATCGTTTTACAGAACCTTGTCCTCCAAGATGAGCAGCTGCTAATATTCCACTTTCAGTAATCAACATACCATTAATTGTTTTACCATCGAAGGTATCAATATAAAGTTGTAGTTTTTCTTTGTTGTGTAATAATAAAGCCATCATTGCTTCTTCTTGTAGTTGTGGGTTACTTAGGAATTCCTTTTTAGTTACTTTGAATCCCAATCCTTTCAGAGTACTTCTTCCAAATTGATACTTACCCATATATCCCCATGGGTTTACAATATCATATCTATTTGATGATTCTCTATGTCCAATGGCATTTAAAAAGTTTTGTAACTCTTCTTCATGGTGTAGTTCCATAAGAAGCTTTTCTTCTTCAATTCTACATAACTCTTCTTTTTTCTCTCTCTGTAAATCAGTTATTGTAGTTTCAATTGTTTCTGTTTGTGCTGAATCTATCATTCCGAACGAACAAAATGTTACAATTGTAGCGAATATTAGTTGTTTTCTCATTAGTTTCTCCTTTTGATTAAACTATTCTACTAATATACGAAAATTAATTCATATATCCAAGCTTTTTTAATATTTTTTTTAAGCTTCTCCCATAGGACCGTAGAACAATCCCCTCATAACCGAATCTTCTCCCATTTCATCATCGGAAGTTTCTTCTAAAAAACTATTGATATCTTGCATCAAATCTGAATTTTCTATAACAGTATCTTCCATAATTTCTATGGAATCTTTTAAACGTTCATCGAATTCTTCAGAAGTGCAGAATCCTTTATCTAATAATAAATCTATAATAGTTTGTGTAAGTAACGTTTGTGTAAGTAATTTATTTGTTAGTTCCCTTACTATCTTTTTTGATTCCAAGTTCATTTAATAAATCTTTTAAGTTATGTTTATCTTCTCCTCCGTAGATTAAATCTCCAAATGCATTTGTTATTGATTTATTACTATAACCGATTGTGGATGCAAGTCTAACACAAACTACTTTAAATTCATGAATATCCATATCATCAGGTACATCCAATTCTATCTTACTTACCTCTCTATTGTGTTCTATGTAGTCTTTATCTGTATATGTAAATATAAGTTTTCCCATGTTTTCGTTTAATTATAAGATTTCACAACCAACTGAAAGTAGTGGTTCTGCTTTTTTGTATTTCATAAATTCAGTAGAACCATCTGGTAATTTAACCATTACTCTTTCGTTTCTACCATATTTCTTTCCTCGTACAACGGTTGTGTTGTATTTTCTTGATGAATCTGTTATGAGTGTTCCATTAAGGTGGTCTATCTCATGTTGTGCACAAACACATTCCAATAACCCCTCATCTGCATAGAATTCTTCAGAGTTTTTCCAAGTTTCTCCTTCTTTTTTATCAGATGAAAATACAACTGTTCCTAAATTATCACATTCTACTGTAAATGATCTATGTCTTATTGTTTGAACAGGTTTTTTCATTGTTTTATCTAAAGATAAACATTGTTCTACATATACAACCGTTTCTTTTGATGCCTCCATAACCCTTGGGTTAACTAGTATCAATGGTTCTTTTACGTTGATTAAACAAACTCTATCTGTTAATCCTATCTGATTAGCAGATAATCCCAACCCACCATGTTTGGTTAGTTCAGTTGTTAGCTTTTCTGTAATAGAATCAATATCTGATTGAGACATTGGTCTTGGTAAAAGTTGTTTTTTTAATTTACTTGGGTCTTTAATTAATTTCATCGAATAAATTTAATTGTTTTGTTACTAATTTTCTTTCTGTTATATCTCCACCAAAAGGTCTTTCATAAACTGTTATTCCACTATCTGGTGATTCAAAGATTTTAATATCTTTATATTTCTTAAAGTACTCTTGATTTTTTCTGTATATCTCTCGTACTGCTTTTCCCAACTCCATATCGTTTGGGTTATCTTTTACTAATTGTTCTATATTCATTATTATACTATTTTGTTATACAAATATACGAAATATATTTGATTATTCCTAATTATATTAAGTTTTTATTTCCAATTAAATCCTGCACCCATGTGTCCAAACCCAGCGGTTTTAGCAAATATTGGATTCTTAAGTTCTAAGAAATCAATTATTCCTCTAGGTGATAAATCATATCCTTTGATAAATTCATGTTTCCCATCAACGATTGCAGTTGCTTGAAGTGGTTGATCATATCCAATTGCATATGCAAGTTGTACCATCACCTCATGTACTTCTGGTCTTTCTTCTAAGATATCAACAGCAACTCTTCTTGCCATGTAAGCCGCACTTCTATCTACCTTTGTAGAATCCTTACCACTAAATGCTCCACCACCAAGTGGAACTCTCGGTCCGTAATTATCTACTGCAAGTTTTCTACCAGTTAATCCTGCATCAGCAGTAAACCCACCAATGTTCCATTCTCCTGCTGGATTAATATGTAATGCTTCAATCTGATACTGAGGAAACTTCCTAAAGTATTCCATTACCAATTGCCCTAGTACTGGAGTTGGTGCATTTTGAAATGAACATACAACTCTTAGTGAGTTTCCATTCATGGTAACTTGAGTTTTACCATCGTATGGATATTTATCAAATACAAATTTATTTAATTCTCTTGATAGATAATATTCTTGTGGTAAAAATTCTTCATTATCCCTACAAGCATAGCCAATCATAATTCCTTGGTCACCCGCTCCACCAGTATCTACTCCATTTGCAATCTCTGGTGATTGTAAGTTAATATTAATCATAACTTGAATCGTATCATCAGTAGTTACATCATGAACTACCTTTTCGATATTTTCTCTCGTTACTACTGCATTTGAAGTAACTTCGCCTGTAATAAACACCCAACCAATTCCTCCACAAGTTTCAATTGCTACTCGTGAGTTTGGGTCTTGTTGTAAGTGTAAATCTAATAATGTGTCTGATATTCTATCACACATCTTGTCTGGGTGCATCGGTGATACACATTCTGCTGTTCTAATCATTGTTTAGTTTTTATTAACTTATAATTCTATCTCCTTTACGATAAATTTCTACTGTTGAGGCTTTTCCTGTAGTATCACCCCAATCATCTTCTTCTAATTCTTTCCCTTTAAAAAATATTTTATTTATAACATCCCAATCTCCTTGAGGTGTTTCAATACAAGTAGTTGTGTAGTAAAAATCCTTTGGTGTTGGTATTGTATCTGATTCAATTGTGTATTCACTAAGACATCCTTTACTCTCATCAAATGAACATAATACATTATCAACATCTTTAAGATATTCAGGTATTGCACATATCACTTCTTGTAATTCTTCTGCTTCATCATCTCCTAAAACTTCCCATGCTGATGGCATTTCATTCCAATCCCATATAGTTTCTTTATTATCTTCATCATATAGATAACATCTAAGTGCGCTATTATCTAATGGTTTTGTTTCATGAAATAAATCTGGACTCCACCAATCAGGTAAATCAAGAATATCATAATCTTCTAAATCATGTCGAACTTCCCATAGTTCATCGTATCCCTTTTCTTTCATTAAAGATTGAATATCTTCTACTTGTTTATCTGTTATCGAATGACCTACTGCTTCAACATCCCAACCATATAATTCGAATTTATACTTTTTCATATGTGTCCACCTATTTTTAATTCATCACATTCATATCTCCACTCTGATTCTGCAGTTTCATCATTCATACCATCATAATCATCTACACCAGAACCGAAGATATATTCTGAATCTAAACTTAATTTCTCATCAAGTCTATCTACCCAAGTATCTTCTATCTCAATTAGATAATCTGATATATCATCAGCTTTTACAGAATCTGGTATTTCAACCTCTAGTTCTGCATATTTGTGATATACACTTCTTTGTTGTATTGTTACTTTCATTTTTATAAGTTATTATTTTTAATTTGATAATGGTGCTTTAATTGTTGGGTGATATTTATATCCTTCGATTTCATAATCCCATTCACCATTTAAAATATCTACGTTAGATAATTTTATTGTTGGTAATGCAAAAGAACCTCGTAA
>ERZ1039804.310-NODE-310-length-31604-cov-13.737044_pt1 | contig 31604 bp, 51 predicted proteins | sample MGYA00383089_ERZ1039804 | MGnify/ENA primary metagenome ERZ1039804 (study PRJEB29581, sample SAMEA5548359) | metagenome | biome: marine; feature: coastal; material: water | depth 1 m | study: Short-term variability in the microbial, nano- and picoplankton...
GGTAACTCGTTTCTTGATAGACTTCCACCAGAGATGCAGAAGGCAGTAATCGAACATCGTAAGGGAAGTCTAAATAATACCGACTACACATGGACATCATATCGTGACTGCCCATTCTTCCCTAAACGTATGGGTATGGAATATAGAGCAATCACAGACACAGGTTGGTACCTAAAGATGTATCAAATCATGGTGGCAATAGCAGGTCACGCAGTCGCAAAAGGATACCCGATCACGGCATCTGAAATCGCAACACTGTGTAAGGAGTTTGACTCTGAGACTGGTAACTGGTATGAGAACCGACCAATCCAAACAGAAGCAGATAGAGCATTAGAATATATTTACAGGAACGGATAATGAGAAAATATTTAATAACAGGTGCGGCGGGATTCATTGGATCTCAACTCGCAAGTAAACTACAGGAAGCAGGTGAAGATGTTGTCGGACTCGATAACTATAACGATCATCTATATGACCCATCTCTAAAAGAAGATAGAGTAATTCATTTTGGTCTGGACGTAAGGAACGTGGATCTGAGAGATGAAAGCAAACTTGCACAACTCTTATCAGAAGAGAATCCCACACATATTGTTCACCTCGCTGCATATGCGGGTGTACGTGATTCGTTCGGTAAAGAGAAAGCATATCATTCCAATAACATTGACGGCACACAAAACTTAATTGATCTATGCAAGATACATTGTCCAGAGGTACGTATTGTATATGCGTCAACCTCATGTGTATATGCAGGATCCGAATTGCCATGGACTGAAGGTAACGAGGGTGGCAAACAATTGAATCCTTATGGATGGTCTAAGTGGACAAACGAATGTCAGTTCACTGCATCTGGTTTGAATGTTACGGGTCTAAGGTTCTTTACAGTATACGGTGAGTGGGGCAGACCAGACATGGCACTGTTTACATTTACTCAAAATATACTTGACGAACTCCCAATAACAGTGTATAATTATGGTAATATGAAACGTGATTTCACTTACGTGCAAGATATCATTAAGGGAATCGAACTCATATTAGAAGAAGATGTTAAGTCTGGAGAGATCTTTAATATCGGACGGGGTCAACAAGTTAACCTCATGGACTTTATTACTGAGATTGAAAAGAACACTGGTAAGAAAGCAATCAAGGATTTGCAACCCAAACATCCTGCGGATACATTAGAGACTTGGAGTAACACTGGTAAATTAGAATCACTGGGTTACCATCCAACTACAAGTATCCCAGAGGGTATTGCAAACTTTTATAAATGGTACAAGGAATATAACGGAGTATAATTATGGCAGATGATTTTGACAAGTTCGTGCCCAAGACAGATGGGGAACCACAACCCAACACAGTAAGTAAAGAGAACCCATTGAAGATGGGTATTGTTGGTCATGGATTTGTAGGTAAGGCAGTGGAGTATGCATTCCACCACCACATGATAGAACACTTCTTAGTTGATCCCAACTATGATACAAACATAGATGATCTTGTGAAGTGGGATCCATCTATAGTCTTTATATGTGCACCAACACCACAGAATGCTAAGAGTGGATTTGTTGATGCGTCTATTGTAGAAGATGCTGTACTGAAACTCATATACAACACGAACGCATTTGTTGTTGTCAAATCAACAGTAACACCAGATATAATCGACAGACTCTATAACTCTATAGAACCAGAAGATATGGATAGGTTCATTTATAATCCAGAGTTCCTAACTGAGAAGTCTGCATGTGAGGACTTTGTGAATGCCGAACACCATGTGTTTGGTGGTACCGCAGACGCATGTGATGAACTGGCACAACTCTATGACATCTTCTCTCTATGTAAGAGTGACAAGTATTATAAGATGTCTGGATGTGAAGCATCGTTTGTGAAGTATGCCACGAACGCATACCTTGCAACTAAACTCACATTCTTTAATCAGTTGAAAGATCTGGTTGATGGATTTGATTGTAGTTACAATGTGGTCACTCGTGCTATGGGTGCAGATGATCGTATCGGTATTAAACACACAAGAGTCCCAGGCCCAGATAAGAAGAAGGGGTTCGGTGGTGCATGTCTACCCAAAGACACTATGGCACTGCTAAAGTTTTCGGAGTCAAGAGGTCAAGAAAATACTTTCGATTTATTGGAAAAAGTCTTGACAATCAACGGAAAATATCGTATAATGTATGATATAGATGAACGTGAAAAAGTTAATAATATAACATTTGGAGAAAGTGAATAATATGGGTTTGATGGATAAATTGAAAAAGCAGTCTACTATAAAGGATACTGCAACACTTGCGACAAGCAAGTTCTTTGGTGTGACAGACATGGTGCCAACCGATGTCCCTATGGTAAACGTAGCACTGAGTGGAGATGCGGATGGTGGTGTAACGCCAGGATTAACAGTCCTTGCAGGGCCGTCTAAGCATTTCAAAACTTCGTTCGCATTGCTTATGGCAGGTGCGTACTTGAAACAAAAGAAGGACGCAGTAATGTTGTTCTATGATTCTGAGTTTGGTTCACCGCAATCATACTTCGAAACATTCGGTATCGATACTGAACGTGTATTACATACACCAGTAAAAGATGTCGAGCAGTTAAAGATCGACATTGTCGGTCAACTGGAAAACTTAGAAGCATCCGATGATGTAATCATTGTAATCGACTCTGTTGGTAACCTTGCATCTAAGAAAGAACTGGATGATGCACTTGACGGTAAGTCAGTCGCAGATATGTCACGTGCGAAAGCATTCAAATCATTATTCAGAATGGTAACCCCATACTTGAATATGAAGAAGATCCCAATGATTGCTGTCAACCATACCTACAAAGAGATCGGTCTATATCCTAAAGACATCGTATCTGGTGGTACTGGTATCATGTATAGTGCTGATAATGTATGGATCATTGGTCGTAGACAGAACAAGACTGGTACTGAGGTTACAGGTTATGACTTTGTAATCAAGGTAGAGAAGTCTCGATTTGCCAAAGAAAACTCTAAGATACCTATTAGTGTATCGTGGGATGGTGGTGTAGAGAAATGGTCTGGTCTACTGGATGTAGCACTAGCAGGTGGATACGTAGAGAAACCATCTAATGGTTGGTATCAACGTGCAGGTACTGATAAGAAAGTTCGTAAAGATGTAACCCTAACTGAAGAGTTCTGGTCACCTATCTTTGCTGAGACAGACTTTAAAGACTTTCTTAAAAAACAATACCAAATAGGGTTGCAAAGTGTCGTAGAACTTGATATAATGGTAGAAGAAGGTAATGGGTAGAAAACTTGATGTTAACAAATGGTCAGAAGGTCTTGACTATACATTAATTCCAGTTGATTATGTTGATCACCCAGATGCGTGGGATGTAAGAATCCTACGTGGTCATTGGACTGAGACTGTCATCCGCTACGGCACAATTGTAGCAGATGGCAGTACTGAAAATCTGAGGTTTGACTTTCGTGTAGTCACCTCACCCGATCCAGAAGCAACGTCTGCGGACGTTCAACTACAGGATGTTGCCGGTGATATCTTATTTGATATCCTCGACAGGGGGTTCAATGAAGGTTGGGTTTATGGTAGAGAAATTGAAGGAGAAGATATTGGAAATAAAACTAGAACAAACGATTCTGCGGAATCTACTAACGAATGATGCGTACACTCGTAAGGTCGCCGCATTCTTAGCACCCGAATATTTCGAGGGTGTATACAAAGGTCTGTTCTCTGAATTTACTAAATTCATTGCAAAGTATAACAAACTTCCTACGCAAGAATCATTCAAGATTGAGATCGATGAAGCAGACAGAATGTCAGACGAACATTATCGTCATGCCATGGAGATCCTTCCTAACATCTTTAATTATGAGAAAGAGAATCTCGAATGGTTGGTTGATCGTACTGAGAAGTGGTGTCAAGATCGTGCAGTATATAATGCTATCATGGAATCTATTCAAGTCATTGATGGTAAGCACCAGACACTAACCAAGAACGCACTTCCAGATATTCTATCCAAAGCACTGGCAGTTACCTTTGATACAAACATTGGTCACGACTATATTGAGAATGTCGATGATCGTTATGACTTTTATACAACTACTGAGGAAAGAATACCGTTTGACCTTGACCTATTCAATCAGATCACCAAGGGTGGTTTACCTAACAAGACTCTGAACATTGCACTGGCAGGTACAGGTGTTGGTAAGTCTCTCTTTATGTGTCACTGTGCAGGTGCCGCTCTTACTATGGGTAAGAACGTATTGTACATTACCATGGAGATGGCAGAAGAAAGAATCGCAGAACGTATCGATGCTAATCTTCTGAACATACCTATTGATCAGTTAGAGAATATGTCACGTGATATGTTCACAGACAAGGTCGGTCAGATCTCTGCAAAGACCAACGGTAAGTTGATCATTAAGGAATATCCGACTGGGGGTGCAAATGCGTCTCACTTCCGTGCACTACTGAATGAGTTGAAACTCAAGAAGAACTTTGTGCCAGACATGATCTATATCGATTATCTAAACATCTGCTCATCATCTCGTATGAAAGCAATGGGTGGATCAATCAATTCATATACATATATCAAGTCTATTGCAGAAGAACTACGTGGACTCGCAGTTGAGTTTGATGTACCAGTAGTATCCGCAACACAGACTACAAGATCTGGATACAGTAATGATGATGTTGGTTTGGAAGATACTTCTGAATCATTTGGTCTACCTGCTACTGCTGATCTAATGTTTGCCTTGATTTCAAATGAAGAATTGTCAAACAATAGACAGATCCTTGTGAAGCAATTGAAGAATCGATACAATGATCCAGTTGCTAATGGTAGGTTTGTGGTTGGTGTAGATAGATCTAAGATGCGTTTGTATGATGTAGATCAGTCTACTAATCCTATGAATCGTGAAGAAGATGACGGCCCTGCATTCGATAACAGTGCAAGTGGTCAAAGATTAAATCAAGAGAATAGGTTTGGAGACTTTAAACTATGATGACTGTATGGGAACCATGGGAGATGACACTTTTTGTCATGGCACTAATGGGAGTATCTAACTATGTTGGGTACTACTTAGGAAAGATTAAGGGCATAGAGATAACTCTAAGGCATATGAATGACGCAGATATAATGCGAGTAATGAGAGGAGACGATGAAGATGAGTGAAGTAAATCTGGTTGGTGTAACAAAACCAAACGTAGGACATACCAGTGTATGGGATGCAAATGAATTAGTTGCATATACCGCACGTGTATCTAATCCTGCTAACCAAAGTAATAATGAGACTGCCCCACGGTTGATCAAGTATCTGATTAAACATGGTCATTGGTCACCGTTCGAGATGGTGCATATGACTTTGGAGATCAAGACTACTCGTGATATCAGTAGACAGATCTTACGCCATCGCTCGTTTTCATATCAAGAATTCTCACAAAGGTATGCAGAGTCAGAAGACTTCGATACCAGAGAAGCACGTATGCAGGATGCCAAGAATAGACAAGCATCTGTCGAGACAGATGATCGAACACTGGCAGAAGACTGGAATATGAAACAACGTGAAGTTATCAATATTGCGAAGAAGAACTATAACTGGGCACTAGATAATGGTATCGCAAAAGAACAAGCACGTGTGCTGTTACCCGAAGGTAATACCGAGACTACATTATACATGGCAGGATCGTTACGTTCGTGGATCCACTACTGCCAGTTACGTATGGGTATTGAGACTCAGAAAGAACACAGAGAAGTAGCATTGAAGTGTTGGGAACATGTTGGGGTTCACTTCCCAGATGTTGTAGAAGCACTGGCACCACCGAAAGCAAAGATGCGGGTTGTAGATGATGCGGGTTGTGATGTTGAGACTGGGAAGTTCTTAGGATGAAACTAAGTGCCCCGATCATCGATGTAGATGGAGAATTGTGTATAGAGTTTTCAGATGAATTGATGGAAACGCTTGACTTTAAGGTGGGAGATGTGTTACAATGGGAACAACTTCCAGATAATAAATGGATAATTACTATAGCAGGAGAAGCAAATGAGTAAATTGAAGAAAGGTGACGTAGTCACAGTTATGACTGGTGTGGGTGAGTATATCGCACGACTAGTAGAAATTACACCGGCAGGTGTAGATGTAGAAAACCCAAGGTTGATTGTTAAATCACCGGAAGGTAAGATTGGTTTTGGACGTGGAGTGTGTATGTCTGGTGTTGAAAATCCACCAGTGTTAACATTCTGTGACGTTCTGTTTGTGGTAAAAGCAAATGGTGACTTTGAGTCTTCATGGATTGAAGCAACCTCTGGACTCATAGTCTAATGTCCGAAGTTACTATACGCAATAAAGAATTGTTGGAGACCCTTAACGGATTCTCTGACAGATTCTTTGCTGAGAAGGATTATAACAATCCAGACGCACATGTGTATAGTAGTGAAGAAGATAAGAGCAACGGTGAATACTTTTGCTCTCAAGAATATCTGGATGAATGTTTGTCCAGAGACAAGTTAGTTGGAGTGCCAGATCGACACTTTGCCCAACCCATCTCTAAGATGGTTCGTGTAGATCCTAAATGGAAGGATTACATGCAACGGGTGAAATATGATTTTGCGTCAGAGATAGGTGCACATACCAGTGCCCTGCTATCATACTATCCCAAAGGGGGATTTGTTGGATGGCACACTAACTATGACGCATCTGCCTACCAAGTCTTATTTACGTGGTCTACGGGTAAAGGGTTCTTCCGATACTTAGATAACGAGACTGGAAAACTTGTCACTCATCATGATGTGGCAGGTTGGCAATGCCGACATTACTACTTCGGTAGTGAAGAAGAGAAAGAGCACCATTGTTGGCACAGTGCATATGCAGGGGGTGATAGGATCACCTTGGCATATAAGTTCTGTGGTTATGGTAAAAATGACCCTCGTGATCAACAAGCACGAGATTTAAGAGATTTATTAATTGAGGATATAGAAACATTATGATCACATTAACACCAGATGATAAGAAAAGGATTGGTAACGCAATCAAAGAAATGTCTGATTCCATGACACGCATGGACGCAGAGAAAGATTTAATCAAGGACATCGTACAGGTGACCTTCGAGAACCATGGAGTAGATAAGAAGCATCTACGTAAACTTGCAGGTATCTACCACAAGTCTAACATGGCAGAAGTACGTACCGAGAACGATGACATCGATACTTTGTATGAGGAGTTGTTCAATGGTTAAAGCACACGTACCTCCGTTTACTTCAGTAGATGATGCCACCCAGAAATTAGGTCAAGGTAGAATCCATATGCATTCCGAAGATCTCAAGAGAGTCAATGTTGTTGATGCTCCAGATTACAAATTCAATGAGGATAACCTCATTCGTGAGTTTGCTGATTATATAGATAATACATATGGGGGACACTATGGTCAAGGCGGTTTACAATCTTCTGAAGTCATTGTTGACCGTGGGCATGGTATGGGATTCTTCCTTGGCAATGTCGATAAGTACAACGGACGATATGGTAAGAAAGGTACTCCCGCAGACCACCGAAAAGATATAATGAAAATCATTCATTATGGATTCCTCGCACTATACGAGCATGACAGGATCCATGAGAACGATACTATTTAACGGTGACAGTTTTACATACGGTGATGAGTTGGATGGGTTCGAAACAAATACCCATCATACTCACACGTATGCACATAAATTATCTACCGAACTTAATTCTAAGTATATAAACCTCGCACAGAACGGATCCTCTAACACGAAGATCTACCGCACTACAACAGAATTCCTACAACAAACCACTAAGAAGATCGACATGGTTGTTATCATGTGGAGCAACTTTGGTCGTTTCGAATTATGTGAACCCTTCGCATTACAATCAGACGCAGAAATCAACATTCCACGTGAGTCTGATATGAACCAGATCATTGCTAGTCATCGTCCCGACAAGTTTCAGTTTGACAACCGATCCGATGAGACCCCTACACGTATGTTAATACTCAAGAAGTATATTGATAATGTCTGGACTATGCAAACATCTATCGTACACACATTGATGTATATGAATAACATACAATTTCTATGTGATCAGATGGGTATAGGTGTCATACAAAGTGTCATACATGGAGACATGTACTATAACATTCTGAGCACATTAAAATCTAATACAGACTATGATCAGTATAGGTCATCTGTTACGAAATCTATTTCTCGACTTAGAGATGAATGTCGTATAGGTCTGGGAAGATATACAGATATATATAATATGTCACTAAATAGAGATACTATTAAACCACGTGGTCATGCCTGTGAGGATGCCCATACGGATTTTACTAAACAACTTATAGAAATAATCAAGGAACATAATGTTAGTTACTAATGGATGTAGTTTTGTGTGGGGGGATGAATTAACGGGTTATGAAAATAACGAACATGAACATCTGGCATTCCCAAGCATACTTGCAAAACATCTCAAAACACCTCTTGAAAATATTGCAACCTGTGGTGCATGTAATCAAAAGATCTTTAGAGATACTATAGACTATCTTGCCACTACGTCAAATAATGTAACACATTTGGTTATCATATGGTCAGCATGGCAACGTCATGAAACGGCAGAGACTCACCCTATAGGGTATGAAGAGCAGATGAAGATTCAAAGATGGCAGTGCATGACTCAGATATCTCCGAGTAGGTTGGAGTATCTACATCCAGATCTGAGTAAGGTACTTGATCCATACTATGATGTTGTCGAGTCTACTCGTGATGGTATCATTAGTACAGTAAGTTTCATGGATGCAATGAAAATCTTATGCGAAGCAAAAGGCATAAAGTTGATACAAGGTGTATTCCATGAACGCATGTGGGTAAACTACATAGACTGTTTCACACCTAGAAATACCAGAGAGTTAAATTGGGGTGAGTATAATGATTGGGTAAAGAAGAAACTGGATTCTTTCCCAGACCATCATAGATTGGGTATGGGTAAATACACTGATCTATTTAAACTCGCAAGAACCAAGTATAAGATAAAACCATTTGGTCACCCATGCGAAGAAACACACGAAGAATACGCAGAATTATTATATCACATATACAGGACAACTGAATTCTAATGAGTATGTCAAGTCTACTAGATGCATTACAGAAAGGTAATGTAAGTATAAATTTTAAGCATTGGATGACCGAAGAACCATTGCATGTTTTAGGTACTCTTGTTAGCAAAACAACAATTAAACAACAACATGATAGTCACACTATTATTGTTTATGATACAGAAAAGGAGTTGTGGATGGACATTCGTGTATCTACAATTACCGACTGGAAAATGGAATAAAAGGTGAGTATTCCATAGACCGATTGTATAAATAGATACGTAAACTATTACAACAGGGTTTTTATGGAATACTTAGAATTAATAGGAGACGTTGGTTTCCCTATAGCATCTGCGCTCGCAGGTGGTTTCTTCGTGTTTCTTACTCTAAAGTTTATTCTCGCAGGCGTGCTTGATGATATCAAGACACAACGTATGTTTGTGAAATCGTTGCAAAACAGAATTGGTACGATGAATAATGAACTATTGAAGATAGACATTATGATATCCCATGCATTTAGTATTAGACCAGATATGAACAGGGTAGCAAGGTCTAAAGGGCAAGAGGATCACAGGAAGGATTAGAGAATGGAAACAATAGTAGAAGCAATAGGAACATATGGTTTTCCTATAATGGCGGCAGTCGGACTGGGGTATTTTATATACTACATTTGGATTTGGGTAACGCAGGAAGTGAATCCTGTGATCGAAGAATCTCACATGACTCTGATTGACCTAATTGATAAGGTACGAATGTTGGATAATGATCTGATAAGACTAAACGTCAAGTTGGATATGTTATTACAACGGCAGGATAAAGAAAATGAAAAAGATAGCATTACTCATATTGATGATAGTGACTACTCAGACCCAAGCAACTGAGATAGTACATGGATTTAAGAATCCGTCATTTAGTGGAATAGGAACTGGGGCACATTATTTAACAATTGAAAACCAAGAACATTCAAGGAAGAAAGCAATTGCCGATGCTTTAGAGGCGGCACAGAAGGCGGCAGAACGTGAAGCAGATAACACCGTATTGGCAAAATTTATACGTAATCTGGAATCACGAATCTATGCTCAGTTATCTAAGCAATTGGTAGATAACATGTTTAGCAATGACAGTGCGGTAACGTTCGGGTCATTTACATTAGAAGGATCTGTTATAACCTATGAGGTTTTGACAGGAGAAGACGGAACAGAATTTATTAAGATGACCATCATTGATAGTGATGGTACTGAAACAATTATAGAAATACCAATCGGAACTGGTAACTTTGGTTCGGATGGAGATAGTGGAGATGGTGGAGATGGCACGTAACTTGCATCTAATACCTATACTGTTCATTTTTTTGACAGGTTGTGCACAGATCCCACAGTGGTCTGCGGAACCTCAGAAATGTGCAAGTGATAAACCTTATCTCTGGGATCAGTTCAAGCAACGCAAGTATATCTGCGTAGACCTACCAGAAGTGGTAAAACTACCGGCATATGTAGAACTTCTACAAGTGCCACCGGCAACTCTAAAACCAGTTGTTGCCGTATACGGGTTCAAAGATCTTACTGGACAAAGAAAGGCACGAGACGGTATTGCAGATTTTAGTACTGCCGTCACTCAAGGTGGAACTGAGATGCTGATCGATGCACTCAAGACTGCGGGACAAGGTACATGGTTCCGTGTAGTCGAGAGACAAGGTATAGACAATTTGGTCAGAGAACGACAGATTGTGAGGAGTACCCGTAAAGAATATGCCGATGAGAAATCGCAGGGCATTGCCCCTCTGCTTTTCGCAGGGATGATTATCGAAGGTGGAATCATTGGTTATGATACCAATGTAGAAAGTGGAGGACGAGGAGCCAGAACATTGGGCATTGGGTTTTCCAGACAGTATCGCAAAGATATTGTCACCGTCTCTGTCCGAGCAGTCTCTGTGCTAACGGGAGAAGTTTTGTTAAACGTCCAGACGAAGAAGACAGTTTTGTCTTATGGGTCTGGTGGGGACGTGTTCAGATTCTATGAGCAGGGAACCCAACTCGTGGAATATGAGGACGGAGTGGGTAATAATGAGTCAGTGACATATGCGGTACGTTCTGCTATTGAAGCAAGTGTACTGGAATTAATATACCAAGGTCATGATAGAGGACTTTGGAAATTGGGGCAAGTCATCGATAAAGATGAACACCCTTTAGGAGAAAAGAATGAATAAGTATTTTATTGCTATGGCAGGATTAATGCTAACTTCGTTTGCGTGGGGAGCAGCCTCAGATGACAACGAGATCAATATAGACCAGACTGGTAACACTCTGACTCTTTATATCGATCAAGTTGGTTACGGTAACAAGATTGGTTTAAACAATTTTGAAACTTCATCGGCGGCAACACCCATTACTGGTACTTCGTTGACCTTTAATATAGATCAACTTGGTAACGAAAACTTACTATATGGTACGTTAACAGCAAACAGTTCTACGTATAATTTATCGTGGACTGGTGACAGTAACGTTCTTGACTATTTGATTGGTGACACTGGATCTTCGGATGCAACAACAATGGATATCACTATGACTGGTGATTCTAACACAATCGATTTTGATCAAGGATCTGTTGCATCTTCTGAACGTTTAGATTTCGATTTAAGTGTTCTTGGATCAACAAACGTATTTGATATAGACATTGAAACAGATGATGTTACTTGGAACTGGGATATTACTGGTGACGATAATGACATTAAATCTTTACAGAATGATGGGTTTTACCAAACGCAAACAGTTGAGTTTGACGGAGACAATGCAAACATCGACATTAATCAGTTAAGTGGTACATGTCCTACAGGTATTACAACTTGTAAGGGTATCATCACTTTAGATATTACGTCCGATAATGCTGTCATCCAGATTAATCAAAAAGACTCTGCTAACGACAGTTAGTACTGTTCTACTAATTGGTTCGGTATATGCCGAATCGATTGGTGGGGTAGTCGAGTCTACGGGAGTAGGATCTCTTGAGAGGCAATCCAAGCAAATTGTGGAGGGTGCAGTTGGAACTGAAATCCAACTAAACGACACTGCACAAACTGCGAAGGGTAGGATGCTCATTAAGTTTCTTGATGATGCAGAACTATCTTTAATAGAACATACCAAAGTCTATATCGATAAGATCTATTACGATCCGGATCCGAGCAAGTCCAAGATGGTCATGAAGATGGCACTTGGGACTGCAAGATTTGCGTCTGGTCGTTTGGGTATGGTAGACAAATCTAATATCGATATCAAAACACCCACTGCCACCATTGCGGTTCGGGGAACAGATTTCACAACTACAATCGATGAACTGGGAAGATCACTTGTGATTCTACTTCCAGATCAGTACGGTGCTCCGTCTGGAGAGATTGTAGTATCTAATGAGGCAGGATCCGTAACACTATCCCAAGCATATGCGGCGACTATGGTGTCCAGTATATCCACAATGCCAACTCAGACAGTAGTAATAGATAATATTACACCAAATGTGATTGATAATATGTTTATCGTCAATCCACCCGAAGAGGTAGCACAGGCAATAGAAGATCAACGTGCACAAGAAGCACGATTCGATTATGGTAAACTGGATGCAGACTTTCTTGCATTCGATGAGTTAGATAAGGATTATGAAGATTATCTCGAAGAGGATGATTTCACCAGACTGGATTACGATGCTCTGGGTGGAGACTTCCTTGTAGATCTACTCGATATAATCGAAGAGTTAGAAAGAACTATGGGTGATCTATCTGATCAACAAGCAAGTACTGGTCAAGGTCAAGCAGTATTGAGAGGTGCTACGTATGGTCTAAATAATGATAGTCAATACAATATCTTCAATGAAGATGGTGGTCTTGTATTTTACAGGGACGTTAATGGAGTAATAAGTTTGCGTTTCCTATCTGGTGGTGCTATCACAGTAGATACCGAAGTAGATGGGTACAAGGGAATCATTACTGCCGATGGTGGTGGTGATATAGTAGTTGTTATTAAACAGAGTAATTAATATGAAAGAAAATAAATTTTGGCAGATAATGACTGTCGCAACAATTCTATCTATGGTAGCACTTAGTGCTATAGCAGATAATGAAATCCAGTTGGATCAGTCTGGTACTAATTTCGAATTAGGTATAGAACAAGTCGGTTCACACAATGTCGTGGAGATGTTGAATACCGAATCGTTTATTAATACCACATACAGTGGACTTCTATTCATACAATACAACGATGACTCTTCTAATGAAAACAAGATTACGATAGATGAGATGTCTGGTACTGGGAATGGTGTAAAGGTTTGTCAAGGGTGTGCCTTTGATTATCCAGAAAGTTATACTAACCACGACTACACATACGATAACTGGGAAAGTGGTGGACATAACGTTGACTTGACCATGTACGGAGACTACAACGGTGTTTCGATTCACCAGACCAATGAAGGAAGTGGCACGACTAATGGTCATTCGGTGGATCTACACTTGGCAGGTGACGATAATGAAGTCACAACAATTCAACAACACGATGGTGCTAAGACAATAGATCTTACTATCTACAATGATGAGAACGATGTGTGGATTCGTCAAAAGGGATCTGGTTCAACTCATACTGCTACTATAGAACTTGACGGTACGTATGGCACAGACTTGACTCTCAAACAATTTAACTCCACAGCAACATATACCTTATTTCAAAACTGCTTAACTGTAGGTGGATGTTCTGTCACAGTAACACAACAATGACCAAGTGGTGGTCAGTACTACCAATTATATTTCTCTTTGCCTTTCTAAAGGTACAGCAGGGAGATATAGTAAAGACTGTACAATATAGTTTCTATGATTATCTACAGCAGAGTCAAGAACAGATCTCTGTAGATGACATAGTATTGATCAATATAGATGAGAAAGCAATTGAACTTGAAGGACAATATCCATGGCCCAGACAGACCGTAGCAAAGTATATCAACAAGACACCCCCATCATCTCTCATAGTATCAACAATGATATGGTCAGAGAAAGATCGGTTCAACGGAGACAGTGCTCTGGCAGAATCAATGTCAAGAAAAGCAGTAGTCCTCCCGTCCGCACCTACCCACCAAACTACTTCGGATGATTTAGGTATCTATGCTAACGTGTCGATATTTGGCAAAAAAATCGACACGTTACCAGAATATGTCGGTGTCATCGACCCATTACAAGAACTTGCACAGATGTCAATGGGTGTGGGTGCAGTATCCGCAGTAGTGGATCAACCTACTGGAGTGCTGAGACGTGTGCCAATGATGGTATCAATCAATGGGCAACCATATCCCAGTTTGGGACTTGATGCGGTACGTGTAATGATGGGTGAACCATCCTACACCGTTAAATACAATTCTCTTGGTGTAGAATGGATAAGATTGGGGAAACAGGATCCTTTGGTCACACAACCCTCCTCAGAACTCCCTGTTGCCTTCTGGAACGACTTTGTTTCACAGTCCATAGTAGAACCCCTCCCAGAAGGTAAGATATTAATTTTTGGTGTAACAGCAGAGGGTTATGCTAATCCAGTCGCAACCCCAACGGGTGCAGTGTATCCCCACGAAGTTCAAGGTCATCAAATTCAGACCTTGATTTCAGGCGTTCAAATAATGATACCCGACTGGACTGTAGCAGTCGAGACTTTGATTCTTCTGATAATATGTTTAGGTATCCTTCTATCGGTCTACACTCTTTCCACAGTTCCTGCGGGGATAGTGAGTTTAGGTATTCTTTGTGTCCCATTGAGTAGTTCCTTCTACTTCTGGTATGATTCATTCTTGTTCGTTGATGCCATTTGGTCTTCAATTGCGGGGTTCCTTGTTTTTGCTCAGAGTTCGTTTAATAAGTATTATATCACATACAAACAGAAAGAGCAAATTAAAAAGCAGTTCGGTACCTATTTATCACCGGCGATGGTTGTAAAATTACAAGAGAACCCAGATTTATTAAAATTAGGTGGGGACACCAGATACATGACATTCCTGTTCTGTGACATCCGTGGGTTCACCCCCATATCAGAACAGTACAAAACTAATCCTCAAGGATTGACTGAGTTGGTGAATAGGTTCTTATCACCCATGACTGAGATCATCATGGAGAACCAAGGAACCATCGACAAGTACATGGGTGACTGTATCATGTGTTTCTGGAATGCTCCCTTAGACGTAGATCAACAAGAACGACTTGCGGTCTTGACAAGTGAGCAAATGTATGATAGACTTGATATACTCAACGCCGAATTAAAGGAAGAAGGATTATTGCCAATTAACATTGGTGTAGGAATCAACAGTGGATCTGTTGTAGTAGGAAACATGGGAAGTGATCAGAGGTTTGATTACTCTGTGTTAGGAGATGCTGTCAATCTAGCAGCGAGACTTGAAGGACAAACTAAGGAGTATGGTGTGAAGACTATATTAGGATACGAGACTGCAAAGGAATTAGAGGATGAATTTGCATTACTCGAACTGGATACTATAGCAGTCAAAGGAAAGACTGAACCCGTAAAGATTTATACCGTGTTGGGAACACATGTGTGGTGGAATGATAATTCCGCATATGCTAATGAAACCACACAGCATGAGAAGATGATGGGTCTATATTACAATCAACAATTCGATCAAGCAATTAGATTCTGCGAAGATCTCAAACCCTGTTTTCTGGGTACTATGACGGACTTCTATACCAAATGGATAGACCGTTGTAATGAAATGAAGGAAGCAGGACTATCCGAAGATTGGGACGGTGTATACCGTGCTACCACCAAATAGTTATAAATAAAACTACCCTTATAACAAAATAGTCTTAAAAGTACTTGACTTCTTGTTTTAATTATGAGATAATAGTACCCTATTTTGATGAAAGAGTAACTGTTTTATGAGTCTTGCCCCAATGAATGTTGAACCAGTTTTAGGTGAGTTTGTCGAGAAAGAGTTCGGGAACTACTTCCATTACAGTGAGAATACTCATTGTTTCTTGGACTTTCACAAAGACTTTCCCCATCTTGTTTGGGTAGGAGGTCTGGAGCAACAATATCGTTATGCTATAGTCAAGAAGACCGTGGCGTATATTGCGGTTGATGAGGACGATTGCGGTAATCCCGTAGTCGAGAAATGGGACTTAAAAAAGAACGTTCAATACGTTTAAGGAGAATCTAATGGAAATATTAGAAATTATATTTAGTGCGATAGTAGTATCGTTTGGTGCATTTATATGCATAGCAGGATCCCTTGCCGCTGCTGAAGAGTCATCGATGCGTAAGAAGCAGATGAGAGCAGGTACCCATGATTACTACGGCAATAAAATTAATTGAAATTAATTGCTAAAAACGCTTGACATTTGTTTCGAAAACAAGTATAATGGTTATATAAAGTGAGAGAGGAAATGATTATGACAAGATTTGAAAAAGACCAGTTTACTTGGGACGGTATGTACTTGATGTACAGAGGTGAGCACACTAAGAGTGTGAACATGGAGGTCGCAAGACCAGATTGTCACCCATCTTGGGTTGGTAAACCAAAACCAGAGTTTATCGCAAGGTTCAAGTACGGTTACAAACCATGGAAAGCATGGGTCAACTTCCTTGTGAAGAATGCGACAATTGAACAATACCTCGAATTGTCTGAGACAGAACATCCTGTCGGTGCAATGAGAGCATTAGGTTATGGAGGAAAGTGCTAATGAAATATGTAATGCAAACCCAATTCAAAGAAAACTATGGTGCCCATGATTGGGATGGCACTGGTGAGTGTCCGCAGTACTGGAAGTTCAAGGGTGGTGAAACATACATCGTTGATGTGTCTATGGCACAGGCACAGACCAAGTGTTTTATGGAGCAGTGCGAAGATGCTGTATCCAGTGCGGATGACTATCAAGAAGAGTATGTTCTTGATGCACAGTTGATAGACGACTGTGATTTCGATGTGTCAAACCACATTGAGTCATGGGAGACTCCAACGTATCTCCAACACATTGGTGAGAACGAGTTCGTGGGATACAAGATCGTTGAGAATGGTACCATGGGGTACATGAAGAAAGAGATCGTCAAGCAACAAAGATCTTGGAAGATCATTGATGGTGTGGAATCAGATCATAAGTGTGTTTATGAGATGGTCACTGGACACCAAGTCCCACATGCGGACTTGAAAGAGTGGTTCGAAAAATATACAGAATGTGAGGTAGCATAATGCGATTGAATGACGCAACACCGGCAGAGTGGGATGCGGTAAGTAAGAAACCATCTAAGATGGAAGTAGAGATCATTGAAGAGACCACTACCGATTGGGGTACGTGTGAGTTCAAAGTACCATGCCATACATATGTACTGAATAAGTACAGCAAGAAGTTGGTAGGGTATTTCCCTGTAGATACTGGTAAGTTCATTATGTTGAACCACCCTATGCCATTCACCAAGTCTAAGAGAAAGTTTAACAAGATCGGTGTTAGATCTATGACACCACTAATAGAAAAGTCCTTGAAGGAGAACAACCTATGTCTTTAGATGATGTGATGATAAGTCTTTACCCAGATCAAGTGGACGAAATAATCTGTAAGCAAATGCGTTTGTTTATACAGGATATGGAAGAGAACCTCGATATGATTCAAGCAGGTCGTACTGATGATTATTTCCCTGTATTCGACAATGATCCTGTACAAGAGATCGCATACATCCAAGACCATATTGAGTCTGCAAAGATGATCATTGAATGGTATGGTGAGTCTGTATGATTCACGGATCAATGACACATTATCCGTCTGGACGTAAGAAGAAGTACAACGCATGGAAGAAGACTACCCGCAAGGTAGAATTCAAACCTATGGAACCTATCCAAACTTACCGTAGAGAGACTCCGAATTACCCGTCTCACGATGGTGGTGGTTCTGGTTCTACTGGTATCCATTTGAGTACCAAAGAACGTCAAGAGATCTCATCTCAATACACGGTTGCACCCGCATATAACAAAGGTGCGTATCAAGTGATCCCCAGAGATCAAGTCGAGAACATTGGAAAGTGAGACACGTTAGGGTATATCCAATAAGAAATTTTGACAAACTGCAAAAAGAAGCATTGTCACTGATCCCTACTAGTACTGCAAAAGTCTATGGGGACTATAATTATCTTCCCGATATCGATCAGAATGATCCCAGTTCGTCATGGGCATATGGTTTAAATTCCAAACCTTCGACTAAACCATATTGTGATGTCACCATGCTTATGATACATAAGGCATGTGGTGCATACATTAGATCATGGGGATGTACTAGTTGGGAAGTTAAATCACTGTGGTATCATGTGTACAACGAGGGTGGAACATATCAATGGCATTGTCATACCTCGACCAATATGACTGGTGTAATACAATTGTTATTAGAAGACGAAAGGGACTACACCAAACTTATGGGTTTTGAAGAGAAAGTTAAAGAAGGTGATATTGTTTTATTTCCCTCTATGCACCCACACAAATCAGAAGTAGTTCATGGATCCAAAATTATTATTGGGTTTAACTGGGATATGCATAGTGATATGCAAAAACCAGAGCAAGCGTCACCTTGGTAAATAATTTTCGTCCTATATACGAAAAAGTTATAAGCATATAAGTAAACGGTATATAAAAAAATGAAATTAATTTGCCAAAACGCTTGACACTTGTATTGAAATCGAGTATAATTACTACGTAATGATGATTAATGAGAGGTTAAATATGAATGAATTTGTGGACTATGTAATGCAGTTTTACGGTAAAGGTGGAATCTATGATTTCGGTGCTACCGAGAAAGACATTATTATTGCGACTGGTATTAGGTTGCAGGAGAGACCAGAGATGCCGTTTGACGGTGATAGTCTGGATAGAGAACTTGTCAGAGACATTCTTCTCGAAATGAAACCAGAAGAATACATTTTCCCAGCGGGAGCGTAATATGACACCATTTGTTATTCATGGTAAACTCAAGAATAATCAAGTCACTCAACTCTTCGTCTACCAGTTGATGCAACAGTTAGGCATCCAGAAGTTTACGAAGAAGTATATAGACATCAAGGTAGTTACTAAAGTGGATGGGGCATACGGTCTCTGTGAGGGTGATACGGATTATGCCGAAATCCTTCTGGCAAAGACATGCCCCATCGATGGAAGAAAACTGGGTTATCTCGAAATGATGAAATGTCTTGCCCACGAAATGGTTCATGCCAAGCAGTTCCTACGTGGAGAACTCAATTGCGATGGTGGATTCGCATGGAGAGGTAGAAAGTCCGAAGGTTACCAGTATGAGAACCAACCTTGGGAGAAGGAAGCATACAAGAAAGAAGGCAAATTGTTTATGGATGCCTTCCCACATCATATGCCATTCACCAACTAAAACTTGCCTCCGTAGTTTAACGGATAAAACAGTCCGCTACGAACGGACAACTCGTGGTTCGATTCCATGCGGGGGCGCCAATGTGTGCAATCAGACGCCTAAGTGGGGTTTGGGCATGTAATCAGATGCTAAATAGGAGTGTTAACTATGAGGACACTACTATGAAACAACTAACACTATTAATCGCAGGTATATTGACACTATCAAGTTGTGCCAATCTCACCATGCCAAGCAACTACGATCCAAACGAGTCCAAAGGAATGATTGACATTCTAGTCGATGTACGTGCATTGGATTGTCGAACAGACGTATCACAACAAGCAGGGATCCAAGAGATCAAAGAATCTGTTGAATGGATGCGACTATATACGGATATAAAAGGATCTGAGGATGTATTTGTATCATTGGGTACTATCGATCATACCTTAACCGGAATGATTGTTAGAGATAATATGAGTGTTGGATACTGTAACTTAAAGAAGAAGAACTTAACACTACAGGTATCTGATACAGCACAAGCAGTAATGAAGAGGTATGGACAATGAGTATAGCAGATCTATTAGGTCACGAAGATGAGACCCTAAAAAAGTATGGTGAGATCCTACAGGAAGTTGAGACTGAACATAAGGCAGGTAACCTGTCAGATGAGGAAGCAGTCGAGATTCTCGAAGACATGAAAAGGACTGGTGAGTTGATTGAAAACAATGACACCATGGAGAACGCCGCACTGGTTCGAAGTGCAATTGACATTTTGTTGAAATTAATTTAAGAAAACGCTTGACTCTTGTAATGAAAACGTGTTATAATTACTACGTAATTGAGAGAATGAGAATATGATAATTAAAGCGTTACAGTTTGCCCAAGAAATGCACAAAGGGCAGGTGCGTAAGTACACTGGTGAGGATTATGTCGATCACCCAGTTGCTGTTGCGGATCTGGTTGAGTTGTATCTTGATGAGAAAGGTTACTCTGATGAAGAGATCATGTCTGCCATAGTGGTTGCGATCCTTCACGATACTGTCGAAGACACTCCTGCGACTCTCGAAGACATTGAAACAATCTTCGGTGAGGAAGTTGTGAAAGGTGTCTGGTTCTTGACTAAAGTTCCTAACTACGTTGGTAACCGTGCGACTCGAAAGAAGATGTGTGAAGCACGTCTTGCCGAAGCGCCTGAGGTCATTCGAATCATTAAGACTTTCGACATGATACATAACCACTACAGTATTGAAGAACATGATCCTAAATTCTTCGAGACTTTCCAGAAGGAAACCAAGAGTCTACTGAAGGCAATGAAAACTGAATATATTTGGGAAGAAAAGGCTTGACTTTTGTATTGAAAACAAGTATAATGGTCATATAAATTTGAAAAAGTGAGGAACTAAACTATGAGTATGAATGATATTTTACAAATCGAGACAATGGCATATGCAGGTCAATCCCCTTGGGGTGACATCGGTACGCAGGTCTCAAACGATCTATCTCCACAGCAGATTATGGAGAAAGCAGATCTGAACTGGTCAGTCGATAAGGTGAAAACCTATGCCGACTATCAAGGTGAGAAGATCCCTACTGGGTTGGAAGCACTTGTCAGATCTTCTGATAACAAGATCCTAACCCAAGTTGGTAAGAACTGGGAACCCTGTCAGAACGAGACTGCGTTCGAATTCTTTAACGAGTACTGCCTTGAAGGTGGTATGGATATGGAATCCGCAGGTTCACTGAAAGGTGGCAAAATGGTCTGGGCACTTGCCAAGATCAAAGAGTCTTTTGATGTGGTCAAGGGTGACCAAGTAGATTCCTACTTGCTCTTCTCTAACCCACACGAGTATGGTAAGTCAATCGATGTTAGGTTTACACCTATCAGAGTTACTTGCATGAATACTCTGGCAATGGCAATCAAAGGTTCTGCTGTTAACGGTATGAAAGTTAACCACAGGAAAGCATTTGATCCAGTAATGGTCAAGCAGACTATGGGTATTGCCCACGAGAAGTTTGAGCAATACAAAGAAGTCGCACAGTTCTTGTCTAAGAAAAGGTTTACTGCCGATTCATTGATCCAGTACTACAACGAAGTGTTCCCAAGAACATACAAAGGTAAGGACGAAGTAATCGTCAATGCCTACGATGATCTGACTACTAACGGTCAAAAAGCATTTGACGTGTTACAGTCACAACCTGGCGCAAACTTTGCACAGGGATCTTGGTGGCAAGCGCTTAACTCTGTGACTTACTTGACGGATCACGTCATGGGTAGGGAAGCAGATTCCAGAATGACTTCTTCTTGGTTTGGTGCTAATGCCAACAGGAAAGCAGTTGCGGTATCCAAGGCAATAGAGTTTGCCGAGGTTGCGTAATGAAGTTCAGATCTCAAGAAAACACCACCCTTGATCTTGAAGAAAAGATCATGGGTGCGTGGCAAACCGTGGAGGACTTAGATGTCCTCTATCACGGTGTCGAAGAGATGGATGAAGACCAATTCCAGAATGCTATCTTAGGTTTAAGAGAATTTCATGAACTGAGGATGGGTAATCTTTGGAGAGTGTTTGAGCAATATATGGAAGAATTGCGGAAACAAAATGCCAACCTATAACTATGTCTGCAAAGAGTGTGACGCACCATTGGAAGTCCGACAAAGAATGTCGGACGATCCTTTAGTGGAATGTCCGAAGTGCAAGAAACAATCATTGAAAAGAATCATCGTTCCCAATACTGGTGGTGTACAATTTAAAGGGAAGGGATGGTTTAACTCTGGTGGTTATTGATGCTTACATGTGTTATCTACGTTAAAGGAAACGAAGCATCTGAGACAGCAGTGGCAAAGACTATTGAAAGTCTGGAACATCATAAGTGGAACTATTCCTTAGTTGAAGGTGTAACCGCAAAGACCATCGATCATGATGAGTTCCCATTCCCCGATCTCAAGGGTGGGAGATTAGAATCCTTCCGACTCAATTCAAAAGAAGTCGAACGAAACAAATACCTAACTAAGAAATCATGTCTGTTTAATAATCTTAGACTGGCACGTTTTGTCATTGAGAAAAATCAACCTGCAATATTCATGGAGCATGATGTCTTAGTCACATCAAAGCAACCTAACCATACTGGAGTGATAGACTCTTGTTTTCTAAACATGGACGGTGCATTTTTTGCACCATCTGCTTTAAACAAAAGTCATCTTAGAGAATGGTATCAAGAACATCACCATAAACTGGGTGTACAAGACTTTCCTTATGACTACCCATTGAGATACTACAAAGAGTCTCTCTACTATGGTTCACTAATGACGCCTGGAACTTCTGCATATATGTTGACAGTGTCTGGTGCTAAGAAGTTATTGAAAAGTGCAGAGATTGGTTTAGAACAATCTGACTTTATTATAAATAGTCATATAATGAATCTTCAGTACATGTATCCAAGTCCTGTTAAGTTTCAACCTGTTAACCCTAATTTGAGTCATACATTAACATGAGTAAAAAACACGTATTTATTAACGACTACGGTCTATCAAACTTTCATAACGCAATATCTTTAGTTGAGTCTGGGTACAGGGTGACTGTGCTCATGGATAATAGTAATTACCCTGCATCATACTACAAAAGTCTGGGTATAGAGACTATCAAAGTTCAAAATCGTGAAACTGAAATCTATGACTATTGTATAGAGCAAGAGGTTGATATCTTTCTACATGCTAATCCTGCACTTGTAGGATGTAATGGTAGGTTACAGCAAATTGATAGAGACATTGAATTCTTAGGACTCTATTCAAAAGCATGTAGTCTCGAATTAGATAAGTTCTTTGTTAGACTACACGTGGAAGACATTGGAGTTAAGTGTTCACCATGGACAGACAATTATGATTTTATATTTGACTTCCCGACTGTACCATATGTAATAAAACCTAAGTATGTGAAACAGTACGGCATGTCTACAGCAAACATAGTCATGAAAGATAATATAGCATTCGATCCCCCACCCCAACCAGTCTTCGTTGAAGAGTTTGTGGAATCGGATCTTGAGGTAAATGTTGCATACGCAATTGCCAAGGGTAAGTATTCTATTTTACATCATCAAGAGGTAAAGGGTGAAGATGCATGTAAGCAAATCGGCAATTTTATTCACTGGACTAAGTTAGTAGAGTTTGATAACCTATCCGAAGAACATGCCAAGATCACGTTGGACGGTGCCAAGACTATACTTGACTGGATGGTTAAGGAGGATCCTAAGTCATCCTTCGTTGGTCAGATAACTGGTTTGATTGATAAAGACAATGAATTTGTTTTCTTAGAGAACAATGTCAGACCAGAACAAACTAACAGTTTACCATTCTACGTAACTGGGGATGAGTACTTAGATGCTATGCGTGGCAATCCGGATATCTTAGGTGATGCGTTTCCTCAAAGCATAGAGAAGATTGTTGTTATGCAGAAAGAGGATGTAGACGCAGTATATCCATTCCATTTACATGAGAAGTATAGTGTCGCAATACCTTGCGGTCTTGATATTATAGACGATGAATACAGACAAGCAGAGACGTTCCGTCACAGGAGTGATGACGGCATCTTAGGTATGGTCGTGGCAGATAAAGAAATACCACAAGGATTCGTTGATGAAATGAACCTCAGTGATTGGTATGTTAGGTCAGACTGCCGAAACAAAAGTGCATAAAAGTGTAGTTTTATATAACAAATTGGTCTAAAAAAGTGTTGACTTCTTGTTTTAAATATGAGATAATAGTACCCTATTGAGATGAGAGATTAATTGATGAAAAAGTTGACCCCCCTGTTACCAACCCCGTTACCCATGTCCTACATCAAGTCTGCCTATGATCGGTGGAACTATGGGAATGAGATCACCCAAGAGTGGTGTTCTACCCTAACCAATTTTGTTATTAACCTGCGTAAGTACTATCAGCACGACCAGTGTGTCGTTCTCTATGCAGACGTGTCAGAGTTCTGGCATAACCCTAACCATGAGGTACATTTACGATGAATCCAACTGTTTCTTTAAACCGAACCCAAGACACCTTCATCTACTACTACAACCCAGTCGAAGACCGTTTCGGTAACAAAGAGAACTTTATGTGCGATGATAACTGGGAACGAGTTGTTCTCGACAAGAAGTCTGCTCAAGGGATCGACATCGATTTCAACAACCACTACGGTGATAAAGTTTACCCTATTTTGAAATAAACGCTTGACACGGGGTTCGATCTGTAGTATAATACTTGTATTGAGAATGAGAAGAGAGATTAAATTATGACTGTTGAGAAGATTTTAGATATTAACACTGTTCGTCAATTCCGTGCGGGATTCGAGTTAGTTGAGTACGAAAACGGTACTGATCCTTTGGACGGGTTCTGCCTGTTGGGGTTTGATGAGATAGGACAATTCTGTCGTGAACCTCAGTATGCGTGGATAGCACTATGAGAGGTTATCCAGAGTTGGCAATCGGGGCACCTGTGTGGGGATCCCCCGAATACAAGTACAATCAGTACTTAGTTAAGCATCGTGAGAAACAGAACAAGGGTGGTAACACCCTTCGTGACTCCGAGAAACAAAAGACCTACAATGCTGAGAATCAGTTTCTGAGTCAACTCGTAACAGATGGTTTAAGTGTTACTTTTGACCGTATAGAAGATGCACAGAAATGTGCCAAGAAGATCTACAAGACCAAGAAGTGGTCTAAGTTGTGGCAGAAGTCTGTCGATGATGATGTCAGTAGGATCTTCAATGCGACTCCAGATATTGTCGCAATGAATACACGTAACAAGACTATGTCTGGTTTTACTAACGGTAAAACAGTTACGTTATGTACCGTTACTGGAATGCATAAATACATACTGTTACATGAACTTGCCCACTGCCTTGGTCATATGCACCACGGTAGATCCTTCAGACAATGTGTATTAGAGTTAGTCGGTACCTTTATGGGTACTGCCGAGAAGAAGTTGCTCAAAGCGCAATTCAAGAAGTATAAGTTGGCATGTGGTGAACCAAAGAAACCAATGGCATTTGCACAATGGAATGCCTCAAGACTGAGAATGGAGAACTTACGAAATGGATAATGCAGTGATTGTTATTATGATTATCGCAACGTTCGGTGTTGCCCCAGTTGCATTTGCACTCTGGTCAACATGGGACTTAATTAATTCTATTAAACAGGAAGAAGAATGACAAAGAAAGAAAAAGAGATCCTAGAAACCTTCGTACGTATTGAGAAGTGTTTTGATAAAATGGATCAATCTATGTCAAGGATGCAATATGCCTTGATGGGTATCTACACAAGTGTTGTAGGTTTATTAATTTTAGATATGGTAATATTACACTAATGCCAGATTTTTTAGATTTTAACGAGGAAGAGTTCCGTAAGTCGAAACGGATATTTAAGTCTGCTACCCCTAAGTACACTACCGATTGGTATGTGAAGTGGGTAGCATCAATACTTATACTGGGTGCAATGTCTGTACGTGGTGTCGAGGGTATGATAATGTGGGACATGTTGTTGAGTTTGTCTGGTCTCATACTATGGTTGATAGTATCAATCATGTGGAAGGATAGAGCACTTATCATGATAAATGCTGTGGGTCTATTCTTTATAGTAAGAAATTTAATTTCTTTAATAATCGCTTGACATTTGTATTCAAAACAAGTATAATGGTTGTATAAAGTGAGGAAATAAGTTATGGAAAAATACACAGAAGAGCAAATCAGAGCAATCGTTGGAGCACCAACGAGAGAAGAAGAAGAAACCTGTGGGTGCGGAGAACCGTTGGATACGTGTCCCGATGCCTATGAACACATGACGCATGGAGTCTAACTTATATTATGTTTAATCACGTACCTGTAGAGTTGCAGGAAATGAATGCTGTTACTACCGACACTGGTCGGAAGTACATGACACCCGAAGGTGTGAACTTACCTTCAATCACTACTGTACTGTCTATCCTATCACGGGATTCCATTGCTAAATGGAGGAAACGTGTCGGTGTAGAGGTTGCTAATCAAATCTCTACCCGTGCATCTGGACGTGGTACTCGTGTTCACGAGATCATAGAGAAGTACATCAACAATGATCCGAACTTCAAAGACGGGTACACTCCCGATATCATTCAATCGTTTCTGGCAGTCCAGAACATTCTGGATGATCGTATCGGTGATGTGTATGCCCAAGAAGCACCATTGTACTCTAACCATCTTGGTGTCGCAGGTCGTGTTGACTGTGTGGCAGACTTTGATGGCAAACGTTCTATCATTGACTTCAAGACTTCCATGAAAACAAAGAAACTTGACTGGATCAAGAACTACTTCATGCAAGAGTCTGCCTACGCAATTATGTGGGAAGAACGTACTGGTCAACCGATTACTCAATTGGTTACCATCATATCAGTTGATAATGCGGATCCTCAAGTGTTTGTTGAGCACCGTGACAACTGGGTGCGTCCATTACGAGACACTATTAAACAATACGAAGAGGAAAATTCTACTTCTCTTTTTGTATAAATAGTGTTATATTTAAAATATTAACTTAGGTTTATACAAATGGCATATGACATTATTCCTACATCTGTAGATGCAATCGATAAGATTAAGCATCTTGACGATGCACAAAAAGCAAAATTGAAAGATTTGTATAAAGAGATCGGTGGCAAAGATCCTATAGCACTATCCCCAAAATCCAGTGAGAAAGGTCTAAAGATTGTAAGAGCAATTGCAATTGATTTAGATCTACCTGCACTTGGTTCCAAGTATGGTTTCAAACTCACAGCAGGGAATGGTTCACGTGGTGGTGGCGGAACTAAATCAAAAGGGTTTGAGTTCGAACACCAGATCGTTAAGGATCTCGAAGTCTACAAAGCAGAAGGTATAGACTCACCCAACTTTAAGTTCCCCAACATGATCAAGAAGATGCATAATGAATTCTTGAAAGATGCCAAGAACATTATCATCAAACTGGACGGTACTGCCAATACCAAACGTCCGTTAGTGTTTGGTGATGCCAAAGCAGTTATTGGTGGACGTGATCTAAAGATTGGTGATAAGGTAACAGATGTAACCGTTATTACCGACAAGGGTAAGTTCTACCTATCTGCAAAGTTTGGTGGTACTGTAACATTCTTTAATGCGGGTGTACGTACTATTCTCACAGGAGATGAGTTCAAAGCAGGGAAGATTACAAACAAAGACGGTAAGAAACTACTGGATATGTTTGGTATCGAAGAAGATCGAATCATTGATATCTTCAACAAGTATGATCCAAAGAAGAAAAACCCCCGTGGAGAGAAACTCAGAGTTCATCCTCGTAATGCAAACAAGAAAGCACTCCAACGTCTACTACTTACAGGTATTGGATACGGTTACTGGATGGTACACCGTAAAGGTAAGAAAGTAGAGTTCTATGAGATGACAGCAGGACGTATGAAAAAGTCATCTACAATCAAAAGTATTGAGATCTTGTATCCAAAACCAGGCGATGCCAAACGTATCGACATCGAAGTAATTACTCCACTATACATTTTTAAATTCAATATACGTAATAAGCAGGGTGGACTATATCCATCTCATATTATGTGTGACTACAAACCGAATCCGAATTAAAGATATGAAATTTAAAGACTTTATAACAGAAAATAAGAACACTCACATGACTCATATCGAAGATAAGGTCATCTATGGGGGTGTTAACGGAACACGTCAAGCAATCAACGCACTGCGTGAGTTGCGTGATGTACTGGGTGGTAAAGGGAAACCTAAACTATCCACGAAATGGGATGGAGCACCTGCAATATTTTGCGGTACTGATCCCACAGACGGAAAGTTCTTTGTTGCTAAGAAAGGTATCTTCAACAAGAACGCAAAAGTATATAAGACACCTGCGGATATCGATGACGATACGTCTGGAGATCTTAATGCAAAACTTAAAGACGCATTGAAGTACCTTCCCGCACTGGGAATCAAAGGTGTTATTCAAGGTGACTTTTTATTCGGGAAGGGTGACTTATCTAAACAAAAAATTGAAGGTAAGAAGTATATTACGTTTCACCCTAATACCATTGTATATGCTGTACCTGTCGAACAAGCAAAGGAATTAACCTCTGCAAAAATCGGCATAGTGTGGCATACTACATATACTGGTAAAACATTTGAAACTATGAAAGCATCCTATGGTGTCAATGTTAAACAATTAAAACGTTCAAAGAACGTATGGTCGCAGGATGCTATGCTCCGCAGTGTGGACGCAACATTGACCGAAAAAGAAACAGGAGAAATAAATGAATATCTTACGAAAATTGGTAAACTTTTTAACCAGATTGCGGGATCAACTCTTCGGACTCTCGAAGGAGACCAAGCCCTTGCAGGACTCATCGAAACCTACGGCAACACCAAAGTCCGCAAAGGTCAAGTCCCAGGCGACTCGAAAGCGCACGCCCAAGGTCTCATCAACTGGATCCAAGACAAGTACCAAAAAGAAATCGACTCCCGCAAAACCGAAAAGGGCAAAGGCGTCCAAAAAGGTAAAAGAGACGAAATCTTAAAGTTCTTTAGTCCGCAAAATCGAGCATCCTTAATAAAGATGTTCGAATTGCAGAAATTAATAGTTTTGGCAAAGTTAAAACTTATAAATAAACTAAACAGTTTAAAGAAAATTGACACATTCGTTAAGACCCGACAAGGTTTTAAAGTAACATCCGAAGAAGGATATGTGGCAATTGATAAACTTGGTGGTGATGCGGTGAAACTCGTTGATCGTATGGAATTTTCATACAACAACTTTTCACCCGATATATTAAAAGGTTGGGACAAATCCTAATCATATATTAAATGGGGCAAACCAAAGGGGTAAACAGTGGAAAAGAAACCACTTAGATTTAAAGATTTCGATACAGTCGATTACACTGGGACAGGTGACGAAGAACTCGCATCTAAAGCATCCAGACGTAAGAAGGTTGATAACGAAGAAGTACAAGACGAAGCATTGTCAATGACCCAACGTCTTGCACGTGGCAGACAGATGAAGAAGTTGAAGTCCAAGATTGCTATGGGACGTAAACGTGCCATGCGAAAGACTGCCAATATGGATACCCTCAAGAAACGTGCACGTAAAGCTGCACGTAATGTCGTATTAAAGAAACTTATCAAAAACACCCCCAAATCAGAATTGTCTATGGCACGTAGGCAAGACCTAGAAAAACGTCTAGACAAAAAGAAAGCAGTAATCGATAAGTTGTCTAAAAAATTACTACCCCAAGTCCGTAAGAAGGAAATGCTAAGAAAGAAGGGTGGTAATAAATCATAATGACTATTAAGAATTTCTCTCAATATCTACGTGAAGAAAAGGGTGAAGTTTATTTCACTTTCGGCCGCATGAATCCCCCGACTATTGGACATGGTAAGGTTATGGATAACCTTGCTAAGAAGTCTGGTAAGTACGATTACAAAGTTTATATGTCTCAGAAGACTGGGGCAAAGGATCCGTTATCCTACAAGGATAAGGTTAAGCACATCCGTAAGATGTACCCGAAACACGCACGTTCTGTTATCATGGATCCCAAGATAAAGAATGTGTTTGATGTCGCTTCTCAACTATATGATCAAGGTTATACTTCGGTCTGTATGGTTGTTGGTGATGACCGTCTACGAGAATTCACTGTTCTACTTGAGAAGTACAACGGTGTCAAAGCACGTCACGGATTCTACAAGTTTAAATCAATCAAAGTAATATCAGCAGGGCAAAGAGATCCAGATGCTGAAGGTGTGGAAGGAATGTCTGCATCTAAGCAACGTGCATTTGCCAAAGACAATGACTACCAGTCATTCACTCAAGGTGTGCCACGTAATTACTCGGACAAGGATACAAGGAAATTGTTCAATGATGTCCGCAAAGGTATGGGTCTCAAGGAAGAGACTCAATTTAAGAATCACATCGCATTACCTGTTGTTTCAGAAACAAGAGAACAGTATATCCAAGGAGAACTATATGCAGTCGGTGATGAAGTCATTATCAAAGAAAGTGATGAATTGGTTACGGTCAGTGTACTCGGATCAAATTACGTTATCGTTGAACGCAAGGACGGCACTCGACTACGCAAATGGTTGGAGTCAGTCGAACTCGTTGAACGACAAGACGCAGACATCAAAGACCGAAAAGGAACCCAACCTGCCAAATACCACAAAGGATTAGAGAAGTCTACTAAGGTAAAGAGAGACGCACACTTCAAGAAGCATGGGAAGAAAGCAGATGACGATGAATCTGCATACAAACCTGCGCCTGGCGACAAAACTGCCAAGACCAAAACGTCTAAATATACTAAAGCATTCAAAGATATGTATGACGAAGACTGTTGGGATGGGTACAAAGAAGTCGGAATGAAGAAGAAAGGGAACAAGATGGTTCCTAATTGTGTTCAGACCGAAGACGTATCTCCAAAGCAGTTAAGTGATCTTGAGAAGTTTGCAGATAGATTACTTGCAAAGTTCAAAGTTGATATTGAATTCACACGTCACTTTGCGGATCGTATGAACGATGACCGTAACAAACCTGCTATTACTGTAGCAGAACTGCAACGTGTATTCAAGAAGATTGCCAAGAACAAAGCAAAGAACATTAGACAGAATCCAGATAGTGAAGCAGTCATTAAAGACTTGCAGATGGATCTCAACCTACCCGTAGTCATTAAGTATGACCGTAATAAGGATGAGTTTGAAGTTGTTAACAAAACAATAATGCGTAAGAAGAACTTCAAGTCATCATCAAAAACTATTACTACGGAAGGTAGAATGTTAGACAAGTTGAAATCAATGACTACTAACAAGAAACAGTATCAACACGCATTAAAGACTTTAAAGGATCTTATTGCTCGTAAGAAAAAAGAAGGTGGTGGTAAGTTAAGGCATGGTACACAGTACTATGCACAACAAATTGCCAGAACTTACAAGGGTATGGACGATAGAGCACTTCATTCTTTATTAGGTGAAGATGCCGTTGCCAATGCACAAGATAAAATCTCTCGTGAAAAGGAATCAGATAAGAAGAAACATGACCGCATTCTTGATCGTGCAAGATTGGCACGTGCCAATGCGATCAATCGTAAGACTCAACCTAAGACGAACGAAGATATTAAAGGAAGTCAAAAGTAATGG